>VOFI01003334.1_pt1 | contig 55029 bp, 73 predicted proteins | sample 5384131 | NCBI WGS metagenome assembly VOFI01 (sample SAMN12384728, study PRJNA508395) | human gut metagenome | isolation source: healthy gut H | host: Homo sapiens
ATGATATTCACTGAAATAGCAAAGCTCTGCGAGTTCGGAAATTGTGAGAGGCTCATCATAGTGGAGATCGATATAATCGAGTACATTTTTCAGCTTATCTGAAGAAGCAGAAATAGTTGCAGACTCCGTGGTGCTATATTGAAGTAGGAGAAACAGTGCCTGCAATAGGACTGATTTCAGGGCAATTTCATATCCAAATGTTTGTTCCGTATAGAGTGAAGCCATTTTTATAAAGCATTCATGAAGAGAATGATGTGCAGGGTGTGTGGATGAAATATGATAAGGCAAGGTCAATTCATGATTTATCATAGGTGTAAGATAACGGTGGAGCATATATCTGTTGCATTTCCCCTAAAAAGTTAACATGAAACACATAGGTTTCTGAGCAGAAATCGTCAGTTCCATTCAGGCGGATTGAATGTAAAAGCAGTGGTGGAATGAATAACAGATCACCTTCATTTACTTCATAGTCAACTAAATCAATTTGATAAATACAGGAACCTTTTGTTATCAAAGTGAGTTCCGCTTCTTCGTGCCAGTGAGTCATAATGACCGGGGAATTTAAGTTAAGTTTTGTAATATATTTTTGGATCGGAAAGAATACTTCTCCATGTTTTGTATTTTCTTTTTTGCTCTAATATGAGTGAATGTGGAACGTTCATACGAGTCCCCTCCTAAAATAGCAGTATTGTGTTATACAATGAAAAAATAATGCAAGAATTCATGCAAATATAATCATATAATAGCAGTATAATACAGGCGATGGGATCTGGCAATACGAAAGCTTATGAGATCGTGACGCCATATTATGTGGAAGATAAAATGATGTGAAAGAGGTTGATAATATGGAAAAAAAGTGGTGGCATGACAAAGTAGCATATCAGATATATCCAAAGAGTTTTCAGGATACAAATGGAGATGGAATCGGAGATTTGAGAGGTATCATATCGAAACTGGATTATTTAAAAAGCTTGAATTGATATTATATGATTATCACGAATCTATAAATCACCATTTGTAGACCAGGGATATGATATTGCGGATTACTATGCAATTGCAGAAGAATTCGGAACAATGGAAGAATTTGATGAACTGCTGGCAGAAGCGAAAAAAACGAGATATGCATATTATCATGGATCTGGTAATCAACCATTGCTCCGACAAGCACGAATGGTTCCAGAAAGCACTGGCAGATCCGGAAGGCGAATATGCCGATTATTTTTATTTCCGCAAGGGAAAGAATGGAAATCCACCAAGCAATTACCGTTCTTACTTCGGAGGAAGCTGTTGGGAGCCGGTACCGGGAACGGACAAATATTACCTGCACATGTTTGCAAAAGAACAGCCGGATCTGAACTGGGAGAATCCGAAATTAAGACAGAAACTCTATGATATGATCAACTGGTGGCTGGAAAAAGGTCTCTCTGGTTTTCGAATCGATGCGATCATAAACATTAAGAAGGATCTGAATTTTCTGATTTTGCACCGGATGGGGCAGATGGCATGGCCGGCTGCTGGAAAATGGTTGAAAGTGTAGATGGTGTGGGAGAACTTCTGGAAGACTTAAAGAAAAATACATTCCAAAAATACGATGCATTTACAGTGGGAGAGGTCTTCAATATGAAAGCGGATGAATTACCGGAATTTATTGGAGAAAACGGACATTTCTCAACAATATTTGACTTTAGTGCACATTGTCTCAGTGATGGAGAACATGGATGGTATGATGCTCCGAAGATGGAATTTTCTAAATGGAGAAAAGCAATCTTCCAGTCTCAGATGGAAACACAGAAGTATGGATTTAAAGCAAATATTATAGAGAATCATGACGAACCGAGAGGTGTGTCAAGATTTCTTCCGGCTTATGCCCAGACACCGGCGGGAACGAAGATGCTTGGTACGGTTAATCTTCTTCTCAGAGGAATTCCTTTCATTTATCAGGGACAGGAAATAGGCATGAAAAATGCGAAGTGGAACAGCATTGACGAATTCGATGATATCAGTACAAAAGACCAGTATCATACTGCCCGTGAAGCGGGATTATCGGATCAGGAAGCCTTGGAAGTATGCAGCCGTATGAGCCGTGACAATGCAAGAACACCGATGCAATGGACGAGCGGGGAAAATGGCGGTTTTACAAAAGGAACGGCATGGTTAAAGATAAATCCTGATTACAAAGAGATCAATGTCGAAGATCAGGAAAACAATCCGGATTCTGTTCTGAATTATTATCGAAAGTTAGTAGCACTGCGCAAATCAGATGACTTTAAAGCCGTATTTACATATGGAGAATTCATTCCGGAATATGAAGAAATGGATGACATCCTGGCATTTTATAGAACAGACGCAGCAACAAGTATTCTTGTCGTGGCTAATTTCGGAACAGATGCAGCAAGCATTGAATTGAAGGGGAATGTGAAAAGAGTATTAATGTCGAACCAGAAGAACGAGACAGTAGATTATACAAAGAACAGGCTGAATCTGAAAAGCTGTGAGGCGGTTGTCTTAGATATGGAAATGGAATAATCTGCTAAATTACTTCATAAAACATAGAAATAAGAGATGAAGTAAGGTGCAGCCTTCGTGAGCCAGAAAATAGAAAATCAATTGAATCTTGCATTAGATATCACAGAAGAAGAACGTCAGAAAAGCGAGAGTCTGGATATCGGGTATGATCTGGAAGAAAAAGAATGGGAACTGATCGTGAAGTATTCCGGGACGTTAGAGCGAGTAAGAACACGAGCTGTTTATGTGACGGAACTGACAGGTGGATATGCCATTATCCAAATAAAAGAAAGTCAGATAAAAAGAACTGGCAGCATTTCCAGAAGTAGAATTTATAGAAAAACCGAAAAGTTTATATTTTCAAATAGAGAATGGAAGGCGTGTGTCCTGTATTGATGAAGTACAGGCTGCGCCTTTTTTTTTTTTTTCTTCGATTGGGCAAGAGGGTTTAGAGGATAATCAGCAGAAAAACAGTCATTTCCACTGCTGGGAAAGGAAGTATTGATCGGAATTGTAGACAGTGGGATTGATTATGAAAATTCCGATTTTAGAAATGCAGATGGAACGACAAGAATTCTTGCTTTATGGGATCAGACGTTACAAAACGGTAAACCGCCGCAAGGATATCATATCGGAACAGAGTTCACTTCAGAACAGATAAATGAAGCACTACGCATGGAAGTCAGGGAAGAAAGGTATCGCATAGTACCAAGTCGTGATACCAGTGGACATGGAACAGCAGTAGCCGGGATTGCGGCTGGAAATGGAAGGGGTAGTAAGAATGGAAAATATCGGGGAGCTGCACCTGAAGCAGGGCTGCTGATTGTAAAGATGGGGGGAGCAGGGGAAACAGGATTCCCAAGAACTACCCAGCTGATGCGAGGTGTGGATTATATCGTACGAAAAGCGGAAGAGTTAAAAAAGCCGGTGGTGATCAATATCAGTTTTGGGAATACATATGGTTCCCATGATGGAACAAGTCTTTTGGAAAGATATTTGAATACAGTATCTGAACGTTGGAAGAATGTAATTTGTGTAGGAAGTGGAAATGAAGGAACGACTGCGGGACATGCGGCAGGTGAATATAGAAAAGGAATGATGACAGAAGTTCAACTTGCAGTACAGCAGAGGGAGAAGTCATTCAGTCTGCAAATTTGGAAATCCTATGTCGATGAAGTCGCAATTACAATTGTCGATCCATCCGGAAATCATTCCGGCAGACTGGAAGAAAAAGAAGGAACACAAAGACTACAGATTGGTGAAACAGAACTCCTGGTTTACTATGGAGAGCCAAAACCATATAGTGTTCGCCAGGAAATTTATATTAGTTTTCTACCACGAAATGAATTTGTCACAGCCGGAGTGTGGAAAATAAAGATGATGCCAGACCGGGTTGTGGATAAGTTGTGGCAAATGTGGCTTCCGGTACAGAATGCACTTAATATCGGTACGACATTTCTAAAACCGGACAGTTCCACAACACTCACGATACCTTCTACTGCATCGCTTGTTATTACTGTGGCAGCGTATAATGCATTGACCTTTTCTTATGCAGACTTCTCCGGACGAGGACCGACACAGATATATGAGGGGGAAAATGCGAACAAACCTGATTTGGCAGCTCCGGGTGTGAGGGTAATGGCTCCGGTAGCAGGTGGAGGATATGCAGAGTTCACAGGAACTTCATTTGCAACGCCATTTGTTACAGGAAGCGCGGCACTTTTGATGGAGTGGGGGATTGTGAAAGGAAATGATCCGTATCTGTATGGAGAGAAAGTGAAAGCATATTTGCGGAGAGGGGCGAGACAGATTCCCGGGTATGAGAGGTGGCCGAATGGGGAGTTGGGGTATGGGAGGTTGTGTATTGTTCAAAGCATCCCTGGTATGTGAAAGTTAAATGTATTCATCTGAAATATTTACAATCTGTGATTTTCGAAGAAGAATACCTTTTGTAATATTCACAAATTTCTTCAAAATACAATAAAACTTTTCAAAATTAACTTTAAGCTCTTGATAATAGATAATTATTTTGAGCTTAAATTAATACATTGAAAAATATCTAAAATTTGCGCGTATTTACTAATTTTAAATTCACAAAGATATTGTTGTTTAAGTGTGCTTGTGTTAAAATAAAAACAAAAGCTAATTCAGGTTTGAAAAAGAACAGAACAAAGGGGGCATGACATCATGAAAAAAAAAAGTAATTACTTTGATTGTCGCTGCATTGGCATTTACCATGACTGGCTGTGGCCAGTTCAACCGCAATTTCAGTATCGGAATTAACAGCGGAAAGCAAACCGGCTACCCAGTATACGATTGATGCAAATCAGGAAGTTTATGCATTGCTGGATTTTGAAGATACTGCGGAGTTTGAGAATGCGACCAAATATGGGCTGGTATGACGCTAATCCTGTCCATCTTGCTGAACTTACACCATCGGATTATGCCCAAAAGCTGGTAGAATATTTCGGGATACAGATGCTGTTCAGAAAAACGCAGAGAATGTTGCTGCTTTGATCGAACAGGAGGGTGATGAGACCTGCCTGACACGATTGATGGATGCGGTTACTGTTACGTCAGAGTATAAATATTTTAATATTATTGAACCATAAAGTTTTGGGGCGGAAGCAGGAGGATATGAATATGAAAAGATTTGCAGCATTTGTTGACAGTGAGACAGATGAAAATATATGGGAGACAGTGGAAGATGCTTATGTTTATGCATTTCCGCTGGTGCTCATGGATGCAACTGAGACCTCGGCAACGAACACAGAGGAAGTTGTTACCAAAAAAAGCACCTGTAAATCAGTTTATGCACAGTGTTGCACTGGCAGATGCACAATTCAGGACTGTGGTGACTCCTAATGTGGATACGATCTATTCACAGGTCTGGTATGATCTGAGCGAGGAGCCGATGGTCTATGAACTTCAAAAACAGATCGTTTTTGTAAGGTTCAGGTACTGGATGGATGGACAAATACTGCTGCGGTTCTTGATAAGGCTGGTGCATATGCAATTGCTCTTTCTACGTGGGAAGGGAAACTGCCTGAGGGAGTTACCCGTATAGATTATCAGGAGAAGAGGATCTTCCAAATGTGTATGCCATCCAAGGAAAAATGAAACTTATGCCGCTTTCCGATTATATATCCGGAGACACTTATGAACCTCCGAGGGGAAGCTACAGCGAAGAGAATGATTATATTCCTGTTGATAAGGTACTTTCCATGGATCCGATCACATTTTTTTAATAAGGCTAATGAGTTGATGGTAAAGAATTCTCCGGCAGCTGCGGATAAGGAAATGCTTGAAAAAATAGCAGCTGTGAATATAGGTCCCTGGTATGGAATTTGACATTTCTGTTCTTACCGGTGATGTTGCAGAAAACTGGAAGACAATGCTGACAGAAATTCAGCTAAAGCTTATCAAAGAGGACCAGAAATTCTCCAAAAAGCTTGGTCAGTGGGACTATTTTGGTGAACCGATCGGAGATTTCAATACAGAATATGCTTATCGTGCACTGGTAGCTCTTGCAGGGCTTGGTGCCAATACAGTTGAAGTTGCGCTGTATCCAAAGATAGAGCAGGATGCGGATGGAAATACTCACAGGAGAAAAATCATATATTCTTCATTTCGAAAGCTATCCGCAGGTTCTTGAAGGGGGATTCTGGTCTGTGACTGCATATGGGGACGATGATTTCCTGATCGATAATCCTATTGATCGTTACTGCATAAATGACCGTTCCGGTTTACAGGCAAATGATGATGGTTCCGTTGATGTTATTCTGTCTGAAGATGCCCCACAGAACACCATAAACTGGCTTCCTGTGGGCGCTGGAGGTTTCCATCTGTTTATGCGTATCTATACGCCTGATATGGACGCCCTGGAAACGTGGATGGCACCGACCATTACAGAGATTTATCCATCACATGTGAACTAAATATTTTCACATTGTACAGAAAGAAACCTACTTTGTGACAATTATATAACGTCCTCTATACAGAAATATGCGGTTTTAAGCCATTTTTGTGGCAAAAAAGCCGCATATTTTTTGTGGCAATGACTTGACATCTTTGGGACGGTTGTGCCTGAAAAATAGTTTGTCAGATTAAAATATTGTATTTATAGGAAAATGTGTTAAGATATATACACAATGTGTATATACGGAGGCGGAATAAATATGGAAATGAGAGATAAAATAAAAGAATTACGCGAAAATACTGGAATGAATAGAAAAAGAATTCTGTGAGTATTTCGGAATTCCTTACAGAACCGTAACAGAATGGGAAAGAGGAACAAGAAAAATGCCAGATTATGTTTTTAGATTATTAGCATATAGGATAAAAATGGAAAATTTTGCAGAAAAGGAAGAAGTGGATGAAGAATAGAATAATTAATGTACAAGATGTACCAATTTTAATTTCACAACAAGAACTGGATGATTATATTTGTATTACGGATATTGCAAAAGCTAAAACAGGAGAATCACGTAGCGCTGATGTTGTGAAAAACTGGCTACGAAATAGAAATACATTAGAATTTTTAGGAACGGGGAAATGATTTATAATCCTGATTTTAAAGTGGTCGAATTCGACCACTTTAAACCGAAGCAGGTTTACATACATTTGTATTAAGCGTTGCGGAATGGATTAATAAAACGAATGCTATAGGATTATATGTAAAGCGTGGAAAATATGGCGGTACGTATGCACATAAAGACATTGCCTTTGAATTTGCATCTGCGATCAGTCCGGTTTTTAAATTGTATTTAATTAAAGAATTCCAGCGGTTGAAGGAAGAAGAAAAAAAAAATTTAGAGAAAAGTGAGTGGAATGCGAAGCGCTTTTTGACTAAAAATAATTATTTGATTCAGACGGATGCAGTAAAAAAATATTTGATTCCACAGATGAATTATAGGGAGAACCTACAATGGCTGGCATATGCAGAAGAAGCGGATATATTAAATGTGGCATTATTTGGATTTACAGCAAGAGCGTGGAGAGAAGCTAATCCTGAGTTAGCAAAAAAAAAGAACAATGTTAGAGATTTTGCAACTATCAATGAATTGACAGTGCTTTCCAATTTGGAATCTCATAATGCGCAGATGATTAAAGAAGGAAAGAAAAAAGAAGAACGGTTTAAAATTCTACAGGAAATTGCAGAATATCAGCTGAATGTTCTGAACACTGCAGAGCAGATTAAAATAATAGAGGATGGGAATCAGTTGGCGGAAATATAATTTAAGTTTTGCATTTGTGCTGTGCTGGTGAAGCCAGAACTTCTGGCGCAGATCAAGGAAGAATTTCAGGTTGTAAAAAAATAAAAGTATCTGAGTACATTTGGGATTGATTCTTCTGAAAAATGTGCTAGAATAAAGAAAAAAACGAATATTAGATACCAGAGATTTGAGCAAGGTAGATGAAACGACAGGCAGTCGTTTTATTTGCCTTGCTTTTTTGTGTGATAAAGGAGAGGAATGGATATGTTTGATGTTGTTATTATTGGTGCAGGAGTGACAGGCAGCGCGATTGCCAGAGAGGTTTCCAGATATAAGTTGAATACGTGTGTGATTGAAAAGGAAGAGGATGTCTGTAATGAGACATCCAAGGCAAACAGTGCGATCATCCATGCGGGATTTGATGCAGTTCCGGGAACGATGAAGGCAAAGTTAAATGTGATGGGAAATGCGATGATGGACACAATAGCAGAAGAGCTTGACATTCCGTTTAAGAGGAATGGTTCTTTGGTTGTATGTACGAAAGAGCAGGATCCGGAAGGACTTCAGGTTTTAATGGAGAGAGGTAAGAAAAAATGGGGTTCCTGGACTTCAGATTTTTTAGACAGAGAGGCGCTGATCGAGAAAGAGCCGAACCTGGCAGATGATGTGACATGTGCGTTGTGGGCGCCTACCGGAGGAATCGTTTGTCCATTCCATATGACAATGGGATATGCGGAAAATGCATACGAGAACGGTGTTCGGTTTTTCCTGAATACAAAAGTTGAAAAACTGGAAAAGACAGGAGAAGGATTTAGAGTTCAGGTTCATCACGCAGATACCGGTGTTGATGAGACAATCGAGACAAAACTTATTATTAATGCAGCAGGAGTTTATGCTGATGACATCAATAATCAGCTTTCAGACAGAAAGCTCCATAGTACAACCCGTAAAGGGGAATACATGCTTTTGGATAAGACAGTTGGAGATTATGTGAAGAGTACAATCTTCCAGCTTCCGTCGAAAATGGGAAAGGGAGTACTGGTCACACCGACAGTTCACGGCAATCTGCTTGTAGGTCCTACAGCAGTAAATGTAGAAGATAAAGGTGCTGTAAACACGACAATGGATGGTCTGGATCAGATCGCAAGAGTTTGCTCTCATAGCGTTAAGAATGTTCCGCTTCGTCAGGTGATTACTTCCTTTGCAGGTCTTCGTGCACACGAGGATGGAGATGACTTTGTAATTGGTGAATCAGCGGATGTAAAAGGACTGATCAATGCAGCAGGCATTGAATCTCCGGGACTTTCTTCTGCACCGGCAATCGGTGTTACGGTTGCAGAACTTGTAAGAGAACTTTTGAATGCAGAAGAAAAGTCTGATTTTAATCCGGTGAGACATGGAATATTAGATCCGGATACGCTTTCTCTGGAAGAGAGAAATCAGCTGATCAAAGAAAACCCGGCTTATGGAAATATTATCTGCCGCTGCGAGATGATCACAGAAGGAGAAATCCTGGATGCAATTCACCGTCCGCTTGGTGCACGCTCTCTGGATGGAGTGAAGCGCCGGACAAGAGCAGGCATGGGGCGTTGCCAGTCAGGATTCTGTTCCCCGAAGGTTATGGAGATTCTGGAAAGAGAAGTCCCGATGCCGGTTGATCAGATTGGAAAAAAACGGCGTTGGATCGGAATTTATCGTAGGTGAAAATAAAGAACTGGGGGATGAGTAAAATGAAAACATATGATTTGATCATAATTGGTGGAGGTCCTGCAGGACTTGCGGCAGCAGTCGCAGCAAAAAGATAATGGAATTGACAACATTTTGATTTTAGAAAGAGATAAAAGCCTCGGAGGCATTTTGCAGCAGTGCATCCATAATGGATTCGGTCTGCATACATTTAAAGAAGAACTGACAGGACCGGAGTACGCAGCACGTTTTATTGAGCAGGTAGAAGAACGTAGTATTGAATATAAATTAAATACAATGGTCATGGACATTTCTCCGGAAAAGGTAGTAACAGCCACAAATCGTGAGGACGGATTCTGCTTCTTCACGCAAATGCAATTATCCTGGCAATGGGATGCAGAGAGCGTTCCAGAGGAGCTTTAAATATTCCTGGATATCGTCCGGCAGGTATTTATTCTGCCGGAACGGCACAGCATCTTGTAAATATGGAAGGGCTTATGCCGGGAAAAGAAGTTGTGATCCTTGGATCCGGTGATATCGGACTGATCATGGCAAGACGTATGACATTTGAAGGGGCAAAGGTCAAGGTAGTTGCGGAGCTGATGCCTTATTCCGGCGGATTAAAAAGAAATATTGTACAGTGCCTGGATGATTTTGATTCCGCTGAAGCTGAGTCATACAGTGATTGATATAGAAGGAAAGCATCGTGTAGAAGCTGTTACGATCGCAGAAGTCGGACCGGACCGCAAGCCGATTCAGGAACAGAAGAAAGATATACTTGTGATACATTACTTCTTTCCTGCGGACTTCTTCCGGAAAATGAACTTTCAAAAAGCGCAGGAGTAGAACTTTCACAGGTTACTTCAGGTCCGGTCGTAAACGATTCATTAGAAACAAGTGTGGACGGCATCTTCGCATGTGGAAATGTATTGCATGTGCATGATCTTGTGGATTTTGTATCTCAGGAGGCAGCGGCAGCCGGAAAGAATGCAGCCGTTTATATTAAAGCAGGAGAAAAAGACGCGCAGGCTGTAATGCTTCCGATTTCTCCGGAAGGCGGAGTGCGCTATACAGTACCATCCTTTGTAAGACCTTCAGAAATGGAAGAAAACCTGACCGTTCGTTTCCGTGTTGGAGATGTATTCAAAAATAAAGCGATCGTAGTGTATTTTGATGATCAGCTGATCAGTAAGAAGAAGCGTCAGGTAATGGCACCGGGTGAGATGGAGCAGGTGATTTTAAAGAAAAACAAACTGGAAGAATATCCGGAGACAAAGAAGATTACGATTCGGATCGAGGAGGCATAAGACAATGAATGAGAGAGAATTAATCTGTATCGGATGCCCGATGGGATGTCCGATCGTTGTAGAAAATGGAAGACGGTAAAGTTATATCTGTCACAGGAAATACCTGCCCGCGCGGAGAGGCGTATGCAAGAAAGGAAGTAACTGATCCAACACGTATTGTAACGACTACAGTTCGTGTCGCAGACGGAAAAGTACCAATGATTAATGTGAAGACAGAGCATGACATTCCAAAAGATAAGATTTTTGACTGTATCGCAGCGCTTCGCGGCGTAACGATCAAAGCTCCGGTTCACATTGGAGATATTGTGTTGGAAAATGTGGCAGGTACAGGTGTAAATATCGTAGCTGCCGGAAATGTGGATGCAGTACACTAGACGATTGTGAAGGGGATATAGTATAATTTATGAAACAGATGCCAGATGCAAGTACTGTTGTTCACAGTTTCTGTGTCTGGCATTCATTTGATCTTGGTGGAACAAAGGAGAATTGAAATGAATTATAAATTTCTGGATGCGTTGGAGGTATCCCCTGTAATCGCAGCGGTAAAAGATGACGAAGGGGTAGAAGCCTGTCTGAAAAGTGAAAGCCAGGTTGTATTTATTTTATATGGAGATATTTGTACGATTCCAGAGATCGTATCTAAAGTGAAAGCTGCAGGAAAACTGGCGGTAGTACATCTAGACTTGATCCATGGGCTGGCATCGAAGAACATTGCTGCAGATTTTATCAAAAAATATACAGAAGCGGATGGTGTAATTTCCACAAAACCGACGATTATTCATCGAGCGAAGGAACTTGGAATGCTCACGGTATTGCGCGTATTTTTGATTGATTCTATGGCTTATGAAAATGTGAGAACACAGGTAACGGCAGCAAAGCCGGATGTGGTAGAGGTTCTTCCGGGAATGATGCCGAAGGTGATCGGAAATATCTGTAAAGATCTTCCGGTACCTGTGATCGCCGGAGGAATGATCCGGGAGAAGGAAGATGTAATGGCACTTCTTAAGGCAGGAGTAACCAGTGTATCGTCTACGAATCCGGAAATCTGGTTTGAATAAGCTTTTATTTTTTCATCTTCTTTAATTTCAGCCACCCGGCATGAAGCATGTATACAACTGCAGGAATTAAGGAGAGCAGTTGTGTGTATGTATAATCTGTTGCCAGAGATACAGGTGAAAGCACAACATGGAATGCAAGGAAGAGGAAAGCTCCGGCGGTAATCAGATTACAAAGGAGATACTTCCAGCCGAAGATTCCTAAAGCAGAGGCTGTCAGGAGTGCCACCAGCGATATCGTATCAAGAGAAACCGACAAATGAATAAAATCATACTTTGCAGAAAAAAGTGTCAGGATCGCGTAAAGGAAAAGAAGCAGGTTCAATAATCCCATGATCTTGAACAATAAACTGTAAAAGGTGTGACCGGGCAATCCGGCCACAATTCTACATCCAGTTTTTCAGCAAGTTCAATCGCGGAGCGGGTGAATGTTGTGTTTGTCATTACGATGACCTTGTCACAGTCATAAAAATTTGCACCGGCATAAGCTTCCTGGACTGTCTTTGTTACCAACGGGATACGTGTAATACTTACACTGTATCCCGTATTTTTTTTCTGTGTTTATAGGCGATGATGTCAACGCCTTGATCCCCAGAACTTTTAGTAACTTCTATTTTTGAAAAATGTTTTTCTTTTTAGTATGATCGCACACTGTTCTTCGAACTGATATCCATCCATGTGTTGCTGCTTCTCCTATATGCTGTCTGAAATCATGATGTTGGGGTCAAAAGGTCTTTTGCCCCCTATGATACACGGATTGCTTCGCATTTCATGCTCTCGCAATCCTAAAACACCTCAAATCCGCTCATTTTTCTACGAAAAATGGCTACTTTTCGGTGTTTTGCGGGTCAATAAGTCATGCTTTTTCATGCAAGCAAGAAACGCATGACCTTTTGACCCTTGTATCAAATCATTTAAGTAAGAAGAATGCCGGGGAGGCATTCTTCTTACGTGATCAGGTAGAAATAGAATAGCATATTTCAGGGAAAAGAACAAGTGTTTTTTTTTACATTCCGTCCTTCAGTACATTGTGATCACGCAGTACCTTTTCAATCACATTTCCTTTTACGAATTTCAGAAGTGGTTTCTTCAGTGCATTCAGCGGCCCTGGCAGCTGGATCTCCAGTGGAGATTTTCCGTCCATAAGTTTTACAGAGCTGTCGAGAAGCTCGCGGATATCATAAACACTTCCCCATACTTCAGGCACACCACGGTCTACTTTGAGAAGTCCATAAACAGCCTCCATTGCAGTACGTACAGAATATTCTGTTGTGAAAACGGTATCACGCGGAGTTTCGGCGAACTGGCCCAGGAATGCAAAGTTTACACAGCCATCCGGGATAACATCCGGGCGGTCACCTTTGGTACGCGGCATGAAGAAGGCGGTGATGTACGGCATCATGGTCGGTACACAGATTGCACTGTTTTCTGCCAGATCCATGATCTGATCTTCCGGAACACCAAGGTGATAGAGCCATTCTGCTGTGATTTCTTTTCCGGTACAGTCTTTCATAGGCTTCTTGATATAGTCACCAGGTACATCAGTAAATAATCCATAAACCCAGACACATACCTTATCTTTATCCTGGTCTTTGAACTGTCCCTGGCGATTGATCGTCCAGCTTAACAGCCAGCTGGAATCCTGGCAGCTGACGATACCGCCGGTTACAACATTGCCGGTGCGAGGGTCACGTTTGCAAATATCTGTGATATAAGGAATGATCTTATCATCTAATGTTGTGACTGTGGCAGATTCCCAGTTTGTCTTTGAAATGTCTGAACAGAATTTCTCCGGATGTCCGAAGGATGGATCCTGACGGGCAATGTTTTTCCAAAGGTTCCATACACCACTTGTGCGGACTTCTGCATCACCGTTTGGCGCATGGTCCTGATCACCATAAATTGTTCCCTCTGTACAGCTTCCGTTTGTGACAAATACGAGGTCGTTTTCTGTCAGGACGATACCTCTTTCCTGTCCATTTACTTTACATTCAATTGCAGATGCAATCTTTTTTGTCTCCTACGAATTTGAATACAACATTTGTGACTTCTGTATTGAACTGGAAGTCTACACCGGCATCTTCGAGGTATCTCTGCATCGGAAGAATGAGGGATTCATACTGATTATATTTGGTAAATTTCAATGCACTGAAATCAGGCAGTCCGGCAATATGGTGGATAAATCTCTGGAAATATAATTTCATTTCCAAAGCACTGTGCCAGTTTTCAAATGCAAACATTGTTCTCCAATAGAGCCAGAAAGTAGAATCAAATACTTCTTCGTCAAAAACATCTTCGATGGTCTTATCGTAGAGGTCTTCATCTTTAGTCATAAAGAGCTTCATGATTTCCATACAGCCCTTCTGGCTGAGGTTGAATTTGCCGTCTGTATGAGCGTCTTCTCCGCGATTTACAGTTGCACGGCAAAGAGAATAGTTTGGGTCATGTTTGTTCAGCCAGTAGTATTCATCCAGTACGGAAACACCAGGTGTTTCAATAGAAGGAATGCTGCGGAACAGATCCCATAAACATTCGAAGTGGTTTTCCATTTCACGTCCACCTCTCATGACATATCCACGAGTGGGATCATAGATTCCATCACATGCACCACCGGCAATATCCATTGCTTCTAAAATGTGGATCTGGCATCCAGGCATCTGTGCATCACGGACAAGGAAACATGCCGCTGCCAGAGAGGCAAGTCCGCTTCCTACGATGTAAGCATTTTTTCTGATCTACACCTTCCGGTTTCTCCGGATGTGCAAATGCTTCGTAGTTTCCGTTGGAATAATAGATGCCTTTGCTGTTGCGGTCATATTTTCCGCGTTCAGTGTTACGATAGTTATCTGGAACGGAAGAATCAGCAACAGTACTCTTCTTAAAAATAGAATTATCGGATTCTGAATTACCAGATTCTTTTTTTTTGCCTTCTGTGCGAGATAAATTGCAGTTCCTGTTCCTGCTGCTACTGCAGAGATTACACCAAGTTTAGATTTCTTATTTGACATAATAAAACCACCTTTCTGAAAAAAACGGATTCATGTCTCGTTTTGAGATCATCTCATCATAATTACTCTAAATAACGAGATATGAAGTATAGTTGTTATAGTTATAGTATGGACATTTTTAAAGATTTTCAATTTACAAAAAAAAGAGGCAAGTGATAAAAAACTTATCATCTGCCTCAATTTGTAAAATATAGGTTTAGTATATTTGTGTTATGAATTTTCTTTTTTAGGAAGTGCTGCAAAATTTTCAATTGAATGCGTAAGGCTTCCGTGGATGGTAATACTGATCTTATGTGCCAGATCGACATAATCGTCCTTCATTCCCTGTTTGATCCAGTCGAGCATAAGACCGACAAAGCTGTATTTATAAAAATCGGCAATAAAACGCCGGTCTTCTTCGGAAATACTTGTGCCTTCTGCTTTTTCCTCTACAACATTCATCAGTAAATCGGAAGTCAGATGAAAAAGGAAACTTTCAATCTGATCCCGGCTGATGCAGCGGTAAGCATTTAATATAAATGGCTTATTTTCATACACAGCATCAAAAATCTGTACCAGTCCTTCAGACCAGGTGTCGTAAGTTTTTTGCCGGCAAGAGCGCGGGTTGCATCTTCCAGGCAGGACCATTCAACAAGGTCATAAATATCTTTAAAGTGATAGTAGAAAGCCATACGGCTGATGTTGCAGTCTTCGGTTAAATCGCGGATGGTTATCTTATCGAGCGGCTTTTGAAGCATTAATTTTTTCAGAGATTCTTCCAATATTTGTTTTGTCTGGTTTATCATAGAGGGTCCCTCCGTTTGTTACGAAAATTAAGTGTGACTATAATTTATAGTATCACATTTTCCAGAACAGATAGCAAGTATTACACCATTTTTAAAAAAATCTTCTGGTGATGTATTTTGTTGTAGGAAAACAAGGGGGATTCTGTTATAATCTTTAAATAAAGTAAAAGTAAGGTTATAAAGATATGAAAGAAAAAGAAAAGAAAATCACACGGATTCTGCGTATTTTCATGATGATTCTTACCTGTATCCTGATTGCATTATTCTTTGGAATTATGATATTGGTCAGCGATATGCAAGGGACGGCTCGAGTAGTGAATTATGCCGGACTTGTGCGTGGAAAGACGCAGCAGATCATCAAACTGGAAAATGCACAGAGACCACAGGATGAAATGATCAGGGAAGTGGATGCGTATATTGATGGGTTACGTCATGGCAGCGATAAACTGAACCTTGTCCGTCTGGATGATAAAGCATTTCAGGATAAGATGGAAGTGCAGGAACAATTTTTTGAACAACTAAAGGAAGAAATCTATAAGGCTCGAGAAGAAGGATATGAGAATACACAGATTATAAATAAAAAGTGAAACATTTTTTACAATCTGTGATGAGACAACAGGGCTTGCGGAAAGTTATTCGCAGAAGCTGGCATCTTCCTTAAACCGTCTGGAGAAAATCGTTGTCGTGGATATTATTGGAATTGTGTGTCTGTTGGGATATGAGCTTTTCAAGGCATTGCGGTACGCGACGCAAAACCGTGTGCTTCGTCAGAAGGTTTATCTGGATGAGGCAACAGGACTTCCGAATAAGAATAAGTGCGAGGAGATTCTGGCATCTGAAGAGCCGCTTCCGGGCAGTGAATCAACAGCGGTAATGGTGTTTGATTTAAATAATCTGAGAATCATTAATGACCGGCAGGGACATGAAAGAGGCGATCAATATATCAGATCATTTGCAGAACAATTGCGGGCAGCACTTCCGGAGAAATATTTTGTCGGAAGAGACGGAGGAGATGAGTTCATTGCAGTATTAAAGCAGGTGGATCATAAGCAGGTGAAAGACTGTCTGCAGATGAGACGGGAACAGACGGAGCGTTATTCAAAGAATCATCCGGATATGCTACTTAGCTATGCAGTGGGATATGCATTGTCTACAGATTTTCCGGGAAGTAATATGAAAGACCTGTTCCGATATGCGGATAAGAACATGTATGTAGACAAGAATCGGGCGAAGATGAAAGAAGCAGCTGACAAGCGGAGAATTAGGAGTCGGCTGTTACAATCTGTAAAAGAAAAAAGGATTTCATTTTACAGATTGTCTGTACTGTGATGCGATTGTGGATCAGTATGTTGTTCTTCGTGCAAGCTCAGAATTTTTCCTTGCAGATGATGGTAGTTATTCTGGTGCAGTAGAGCAGATTATACAGGAGCTGGCGGAGGAAGAGAAACGCAGGGAACTTTGGGAGAAACTTCAGCTGTCGGAAATCCGGGAAACACTGACAGAGGAACATCAGGTAGAGGAATATTTTTATTGTCACAAAGATGGTGACAGAGTTTTGCGTGGCCGGATCACACTTTTACTGCCTGACTTTGCTGAAAATGGAAATCTGCATCATTTTCTTGTTGGGTTTGATGTTTATCAGGACAGGGACAGATTGATCGTAAATGAGAAAAAGCAACTGACACAGTTCTATGAACAGCTGACGCAGTCCATTTTGGAAAACGGAAACTATATAGAAGCATTGATGGATACAGCAGAAATAATCCAAAGTGTTAATCTGACACAGAATTTATTAGAAAAGATATTTTGGCAAAACAGGGAAAACAGGCAGATTCCAGACATAAAACTTCCATGTCCTTATGATACGTATTGTAAGACCTGTCAGCGGTTCGTGACAAAAGAGACGAGAGAAAATTATCGTATCACAGAAAATCCGGCACAGCTGATCGAACGTTTTAAAGCAGGCGAAAAGCAGGTGAATGTGGAATATCAGGTAGAGAAAAGTGATGGAAGCAGATGCTGGTGGCAGGAGACAGTCCTGATGTCACAGGAGATGGTTTATGAAAGTAAGACGAAGCAGACAAGTACGGTGATCGGTGCAATTATTTTGTTCAAGGATATTTCAGAGTTCCATGAGCAGGAAGACAGAGAAAGAGAACGTCTGCAGGTTGCATACGAAAAAGCGGATCTCGAGAGCCGTGCGAAGACAGAATTCATGAATCGGATGAGCCATGATATCCGTACACCGATCAATGGTATTCTCGGAATGATCCAGATGATCCGTAAGAACTATAAGGATCAGGAAAAGATAGAAGAGTGTGTTGATAAAATGGATTTGTCTGTCCAACATCTGAGTGAACTGGTCAATGATGTACTTGATATGAATAAAATAGAGTCAGGATATTTAGAGTTGCAGAATGATACGTTTGATCTGAATACGTTGATAGATCAGGTAGAAGTTGTGGTCAGTGCACAGGTAGAGGCAATGGGAATCAGCTATGAGAGCCATCGGGAAAAGGTGAATCATACGATGCTGAGCGGAGATACGCTGCAGATCAGAAGAATTATGCTGAATCTGTTCAGTAATGCAATCAAATATAATAAGCGTGGAGGAAGGATAGACACTTATGTAAAAGAACTTTCTTTTGATGGAATGTGTGCGGCATTCGAATTTCGTATTACGGATACAGGTGTCGGGATGAGCAGAGAATATATAAAAGAAGAATTGTTTAAGCCTTTTACACAGGAAATAAATGATGCAAGAACGCAGTATAAAGGAACGGGGCTGGGAATGTCAATTGTAAAAGGACTGGTCGAAAAGATGGGTGGAACAATTCGGGTGAGCAGTACGCCCGGCGTTGGAACGGAGTTCCGTTTTTATTTGAGTTTTCCAGTAGTTCAGCCGGAAAAGGAAAGCCAGAATGAAGAATGTGTGCAGAGAACAAAACAGGATCTGAAAGAGGATAAACCGCTCAGAGGATATCATATTCTTCTTGCTGAAGATAATGAGATCAATATGGAGATTGCAGAGTTTTATCTGGAAGAAGCTGGTGCACAGGTGATAAAGGCATGGAATGGACGGGAAGCTGCGGAACTATTTAAACAGTCGGGGCTAAGAGAATATGATGCTGTTCTTATGGATATCATGATGCCGGAGTTGGATGGAAAAGAGGCATCACGAAAGATTCGCTCTATGGCAGACCAAAGGGAAGATGCAGCCGAGATTCCGATTTTGGCAATGACAGCACAGGCGTCTACCGAAAGTATACATCAGTGTAAGTCAGCCGGAATGAATGAGTGTATCTTTAAACCTGTGAACGCAAAAGAACTGATCAGATTACTTCAGGATATAGTTGCAAAAAAAAATATAAATTGAGAGGGAAGGAAAATGCACGAATTAGGTGTTGTCTTTTTATGTTGTAAAAGATGTAAAGAAGGTTGCGGAGAAAAATCATGTGGAGAAGGTTTCTGCCGTGACACTGGAGATTGGGGAAGTGTCAGGAATACTACATGATTATCTGACGGATTGCTGGAATTGGGCGAAGAAGAAAGAACCGCTTATGGAAGAAGCCGAACTGAAAATCGAGCAGATAGAAGCAGTAACATTTTGTGAAGAATGCCAGAAAGAATATCCAACGGTAGAACACGGGAAAATCTGTCCGTACTGTGGAAGTGAAAATACCTATCTGCTTCGTGGGAATGAATTTTTAATAAAAGAGATAGAAGTATCGGACTGAAAAATCAGCGTCTTACCTATTGTCAACCGCTTTGATAGATGATACAATACGAGAGACTTAAAAGAATCACAGGTGTTGCTGATCACAGCAGCCCGTAAACATTTCTTACAGTTTCTAGTAATACACGAGTTAAGCGAGGAAAAGAATTATGCGTCAGATTATCTATGATAAAGTGAAATACATTGCAGACAAATACAAAGGATACATTGACACGGAAGATTTGATGAAGGAAGGACTTACAAATCGTCAGATCGGTCTGTTGACAGCAGAAGGAAAGCTTGAGAAGGTAGCACATGGACATTATTGGATCATTAGTCCGGAGTTTTCCAAACCGGAAGATTATAAGGCAGTGGAAGTGGCACGAGTAAATAGAAAAGCGGTAATCTGCGCAGACAGTGCATGTTATTACATGGGTCTGATTGATAAAGAGCCGGAGATCCTTTCGATTGCAACAAGAAGAAGTGACCGTCACAAGATGAAGATGAATTTTGAAGTCAGCAGACATTACTTCTCAGAGCAGGCTTTTGAGGATGAGAAGCATGTGTTTGATACAAAGTACGGTTCTTACAATGTATATGGAATTGATAGAAGCGTGTGCGACTGTATCCGTTTCCGTGAAGACATTGATAAAGATATCTTTGAACTTGTTATTGAGAACTACAGAAAGTACGATAAGAAGAATGAAGAACGTCTCATGGCATATGCAAAAGCAATGCGTATCGGAAGACAGGTAGAGAGAATCGGATTGGATAGATAGTCTATAATAATGATATAAGAGAGTCTGTCATTTTGACAGGCTCTCTTTAATTAAAATAAGAGAAAGGAAAGAGCACATTATGAAGACATTACTTGCATATCTGAAAGATTATAAAAAAAGAATCCATACTTGCTCCATTGTTCAAGATGCTGGAAGCATCTTTTGAGCTGTTTGTTCCGTTGGTAATGGCGGCAATTATTGATGTGGGAATTGCAAATCAGGATAAGCCATATATTGTGAAAATGTGTTTTGTACTGATCGCGCTGGGAATCATCGGACTTGTCTGTTCCATTACAGCACAGTATTTTGCAGCGAAGGCAGCAACAGGAGTCGGAACGGGAATAAGACATGGATTATTTGAACATATCCAGAAATTTACATTTACGGAAATGGACCAATTAGGAACATCTACATTGATCACACGAATGACAAGTGATATTAATCAGATCCAGTCAGGTGTGAATCTTGTTTTACGATTGTTCCTGCGTTCGCCGTTCATTGTATTTGGTGCAATGATCATGGCATTTACAGTAGATGTGAAAGCAGCACTTGTATTTGTTGTGACGATTCCGCTTCTTTCACTTATTGTGTTTGGAATCATGCTTGTGACGATGCCGATGTATAAGAAAGTGCAGGCAGATTTAGATCAGGTACTTCTTGCAACGAGGGAAAATCTGACAGGAGCAAGAGTTATCCGTGCATTCAATAAAGAAGAGGATGAGACGAAGCGGTTTAAAAATGCGAATCAAATTCTTACAGATGCGCAGAAATATGTGGGACGCATTTCCGGAATGATGAATCCGCTGACATATATTATTGTAAACGGAGCAATCATAGCATTGATCTATGTCGGTGCAGTCCGTGTTGATATCGGAGATCTGACCCAGGGACAGGTTGTGGCACTTATTAATTATATGTCACAGATTCTTGTTGAACTTGTGAAGTTAGCGAACTTGATCATTTCCGTGACGAAGGCAGCAGCATGTCTGAACCGTGTGGAGAGTGTGCTTGCTGTGAAACCAGATATGAATGAGGGAGATGTAGATGGAAGAGCAATTCTTCCGAAAAAGATTGGGATTTGAAAAATAAAATTCCGGTCGTAGAATTCTCTCACGTATCTTTGACCTATAAAGGAACTTCAGATACATCCTTATCTGATATAAATTTCTGTGCCAAGAAAGGACAGACGATAGGAATCATCGGGGGAACAGGTTCAGGAAAATCGTCTCTTGTGAATCTGATTCCGAGATTTTATGATGCAACAGACGGTACAGTGAAGATCAATGGACGTGATATCAAAGAATATCAGACAGAGAACCTAAGAGAACATATCGGTGTCGTTCTTCAGAAAGCAGTGCTTTTCAAAGGGAGTATTGCGGACAATCTCCGTTGGGGAAAGGAAGATGCAACAGAGCAGGAAATGTATGAAGCGTTGGACATTTCTCAGGCAAGAGAATTTGTTGATACGAAACAAGGTGGATTAGAATTTCAGATTGAACAGGGGGAAGAAACCTTTCCGGAGGTCAGAGACAGAGAATGACGATTGCGCGCGCACTGGTTCGGAAACCGGAGATCCTGATTCTTGATGACAGTGCATCAGCGTTGGATTTTGCTACAGATGCGGCACTTCGCAAGTCAATCAAAGAGATGAAAAACCAGCCGACCGTATTTATCGTATCTCAGAGAGCAGCATCTATTCAGCATGCAGACCAGATCATTGTGTTGGATGATGGAGCAATGGCAGGAATCGGAACACATGAAGAACTGTTGAAGGATTGTCCAATCTATCAGGAAATCTATTATTCACAATTTCCAAAGGAGGCGGTAATCAATGGCTGATAAAAGAAAGACAAATAGTGAGAAAAAACAGAAAAGTCAGGCGGCAACATTGAAAGAAGTAATCTGCCGACTTGGAAGATACAGAATTTTTCTCGTATTTTCAATTCTGCTTGCGACTGTGTCCGTTGCGCTTACATTATATATTCCAAAGCTGACAGGACATGCAGTTGATTATGTGATCGGAAAAGGCAAAGTGAATTTTCCGGGAGTAATTCAGGTGATGATTCAGATTGGTGTGTGCACACTGATCACGGCATTGGCACAGTGGCTGATGAATGTGTGTAATAACAAGATGACCTATCAGATGGTTCAGGATATCAGAAATGAAGCATTTGATAAAATAGAGCAGCTACCGTTGAAATATATTGATGGACATCCGTATGGTGAAGTCGTAAGCCGTGTAATTGCGGATGTTGATCAGTTTTCAGATGGACTACTGATGGGATTTACACAGCTTTTTACCGGTATTGCAACGATTATCGGAACATTTTGTTTTATGTTATCCGTAAATGTATCGATTACATTTGTTGTGGTTCTTATCACACCGGTATCATTCTTTGTAGCAAATTTTATTGCAAAGAGAACATTTCGTATGTTCCGCCTGCAATCTGAAATACGTGGAGAGCAGACAGGATTGATTGATGAAATGATCGGAAACCAGAAAGTGGTTCAGGCATTTGGGCGCGGAGAAGATGTAACAGAGCGTTTCGACGAAGTGAATAAAAGATTACAGGAGGCATCCTTGCGAGCAACATTTTTCTCATCCATCACGAACCCGGCGACACGATTTGTCAACAGTCTGGTTTACACAGGAGTTGGAATTACCGGAGCATTTGCAGTTGTACGCGGTGCAATGAGCGTAGGACAATTGTCCAGTTTCTTGAGCTATGCAAATCAGTACACAAAGCCATTTAATGAGATTTCCGGAGTCGTGACAGAATTTCAGAATGCGATTGCATGTGCGCAGAGAGTATTTACATTGATTGATGAAGAACCGCAGATACCGGAACCGGAACATGCAGTTCATCTGACGGATATTGATGGAAATGTGAAAGTAGAGGATGTTTCATTCTCTTATCTGCCAGGTCAGCATCTGATTGAAGATTTTAATCTGGAAGTAAAGCCAGGACAGCGTATTGCGATTGTCGGACCTACCGGATGTGGAAAGACAACCTTGATCAATCTGCTGATGCGTTTCTATGATGTGAATGCAGGAAGTATTAAAGTAGAAGATATAGATATTCGCGAAATGACAAGAAAAAGCCTACGTGCAGGGTACGGAATGGTGCTTCAGGAGACCTGGTTAAAAACGGGTACAATCCGTGAAAATATTGCTATGGGAAGACCGGATGCAACGGAAGAAGAGATTGTCGAGGCAGCGAAAGCTTCTCATATCCATAATTATATCCGTCGTCTGCCAAAAGGATATGATACATGGATCACAGAAGATGGTGGCGGGCTTTCACAGGGACAGAAGCAGCTGCTTTGTATTGCAAGAGTTATGTTATGCAGACCACCGATGTTGATTCTTGATGAAGCAACATCATCCATCGATACAAGAACGGAGATCAAGATTCAGCAGGCATTTGCAAAACTGATGGAAGGAAGAACAACTTTCATTGTTGCACACCGTCTGTCAACCATCCGTGAGGCTGATGTGATTCTCGTAATGAAAGATGGAAAAATCATTGAACAGGGAAATCATGAAGTACTGATGAAGAAGGAAGGTTTCTATCATCATCTGTATGAGAGCCAGTTTTCAATGTAGGATAAGGTATGATGCGAGATAGTGAGATACGTTGCAGGTCGCATGAAATGTAAATAGTAACGAAATGAAAAAGGAAGGCTATTAACTACGATAACAGTATAAAGCGTAGTTGATAGCCTTCTTCTTTTCGTTTCAATAAATTATATTTACGGTAGAAGGAATGTATACATTACCACAAAGTGACAGATGCTTCCGCCCATTACGAACAGATGAAAGATTTCATGGCTTCCGAAATTCTTATGCTTGCTGTTGAAAATCGGGAGCTTCAGTGCGTAGATAACACCGCCAACTGTATAGATGATACCACCGGCTAAAAAGCCATCCGAAAGCAGCAGTTGACAGATTATCAAGGATTGTAGAAAATGCAAGCACGCAAGTCCATCCCATGCCAATGTATAAAACGGAAGATACCCATTTCGGACAGAATACCCAGAAGGCTTTGATGAGGATGCCGACAATCGCGAATGCCCATACGATACATAACAGTGTGATACCTTTGCGTCCGCCGATTACCAGCAGGCAGACAGGTGTGTAGCTTCCGGCGATCAGAACGGAGATCATCATGTGATCGATCTTCTTTAAAACCGTATTCACTTTCTCGGAAATATCAAATGTGTGATAAGTGGTACTTGCCGCATAAAAGCAAGATAAGGCTGGCTGCGTAAATTGTAAGAGATACAATATAAAGTTTGCTCGGTTCACGAGCTGCTCTGTATAGAAGTGGTATTGCAGCAATAATTGCCATGATCATTCCAATAAAATGTGTAATTGCGCTTCCAGGTTCTTTGATATAAAGTCTTTTTTCCATAAAATCTACCTCCAATTCGTCTATACAATAACACATAGTATTCAATACTACATCTCGAATATGTATATACTATAGCACATATTTCTAAAAAATCAAGAGATATTTTGAAATTAAAAGTATCTTATTCCACAAAAAAACAGGATGAAAGAAATCTGTGATGGAAAGTAAAAAACAGGCCGTGATTTCACAAAATTAAAATGTGAAATCACAGCCTGTTCCAGGTTATGTTTCTAATAAGTTCAATCTGTCAATCTATTCGATTACTGTTCCGGTCTTACCATTCAGAGCATCAGAGACTTTATCAAAGGAAGTAATGTAAGCTTTGCGGCCTTCGTGTCCTTCTACGAATTCAACTGCTGCACGGAATTTTGGAAGCATGTTGTAAATTCCAAAATGTCCCTCTTCCATGTAAGTTTTTGCCTGATCAACAGTAATTGTATCCAGTGGTTCCTCATTCGGTTTGCCAAGGTTGATACATACTTTCTCAACATTTGTAAGAATGATGAGAAGATCAGCATTAATTCCTTCTGCAAGCTTTCCGGCTGCGAGGTCTTTCTCGATAACAGCACTTGCGCCACGTAAATGATTATCCTGCTCAAGTACCGGAATACCGCCGCCACCTGCTGCGATAACAATCTGATCTGCATCAAGAAGAGCTTTCACTGCATCAAGTTCAACAATCTTGACCGGATTCGGAGCAGAGACAGCACGGCGGAAACCTTTACCAGGTTCTTCCACTACGAAGTTACCTTTCTTGCGTTCTTCATTTGCTTCCTCAGCGTTCATGTAACGACCAAGAACTTTTGTTGGTGTGTAGAAAGCATCATCATAAGGATCTACGATCACCTGAGTAAGGACTGTGCTGACTGTACGGTAGATACCACGGTTGAGAAGTTCTTCGCGGATTCCGTTCTGAAGGTCATATCCGATATATCCCTGGCTCATGGCAGTACATACAGACATTGGGGATGTTGTATAGTCCGGATGGTTCTTTGCAAATTCATTCATTGCAGTGTGGATCATACCAACCTGCGGAGCATTACTGTGTGTGATAGCAACCTGATAGCCTGCTTCGATCAGATCAGCGATACATTTGGCAGTGCTTTTAACGGCTACTTTCTGTTCTGGAAGTGTAGTTCCAAGTGCACGGTGTCCCAGTGCAACAACGACTCTTTTTTTCATAATATTTCCCTTTCTTCTAAGCTGTAATAGTTTGTCAGGGGGGAACAGGTTCATACTGTATTAGAAAAAAATCACAACAGTAAAACCAACCTTACTGATAATTAAGATTTTACTATTATTTAGCAGTAAAATCAATATTGGATTATGCCGGACAGCAGATCAAATACAAAAATTGCTGTCAAAAGAATACAAATTGAAATTCTCATCCATTTCTTTAATTTTAAGAACAGACTATTCCAGCGTGGAGCAAAATAATAGAAAAATGCACAGCCAAGAAGTGCAAATACTGCCCCATCACCAAGATATGCTTCTCCATTCATGAAAGCAAGATAAGAATGATATTTCGGAAGCTCAATTCCAAAGCCAAGATCAAGAAACAGCTGGACGAGATAGTCAAGAGCCGTGTATACAACAAAGTTGATGATAAACATAGTAGCCGGTTTCTTGATATATTTCTTTAACAGCAACAGTATAAGCAGACCACAGATTCCGTACAACGGGAGCCATGGGAGTGTCTTAAGAGTAACATTTTCCAGTGTGCCGCAACTGAGCAATTCGGAAATGATTTCCAAAAGCCATCCGAAAATAGAAAAGGCATGGAATAAAAAAACGCAGGATAGAAAGTCATAATTCTGTGCCGGATTGATCGGTGATTTCACTGCGGCGACAGGCGGCTGGACAGAAAAAAGGAATACCGGATATTGACGAGGAGCAAAATAAGAGATCTTTGTGTAAGGACCTTCAGAATCGTCATACAGTGCTTTGCTAATCAGAAGTTCATCTTCAGAAGGAACATGCTCAAGATAAGAATCATTGAGCTGCTCATATTTAGGAGCTCTTGAAAGCACATAGTTTCTTCGTAAAAACAGATATAAGGATGCTTTACAGTTCATTTTGTACGGGCGGACATAAAGGATGTCTAGAATTCCAAGGGTAAAGAGAGAGAAAAGCTCCCAGCCGAGGAAAGAAAGATCTAACAAAAGAGCTTCCATTTATTTCCCTTTGTAAGCTGTTTAGAGAAAAAAGGCATTCTTTTGACTGATTTTCGGATTCTCTGCGAGGATATATGGAATCATGCTATATTCATAATGCTTAATAATTCCACCGATAATTGTTAAATCCCAAAGTTTCTGAAAAAGCGTGTAGCAGAACATCACCCAGGAAGGATTTGCAAGGTAACGTAACTTATATAAAAAGAATATTTTAGAAATATTCGTATCTTCATAGTTATAGGATTCAACAAAAAAACGTTTCTCACCGACAATCAAAAGATTACTGATAAAAAACTTATATAAAAGTGAAAGAATGACCCCAAGTGTAAGAAACGAAGTGACAATAAAGTCCGGACGCTTCAGGTAATTTTGAACTGTATGTAAAAAGGCAGCGGCTATGAAATTATCAGGAATAAAATCGAGAAATGCACTGCTGAAGCTTTCAGCAGAAATAAAAACAGGTAAAATAAGCGCTGTCTTTGTCTGAATCTTATCAGAAAAATAATTTAAAAATAAAGAGCGGGAAATTGGATACGAAGCTGTGAGCATTGCAATCAGAAAGCAGACAGACACACTTCTCCAATAGTTTGATTTTATTAAAATACGCGCCTTTTTCTTGAGATCTTTTCTTGACCACATAAATAATATCCCCCATTGAATTGTTGCTGCGGTTCACATGCGTGCAATCAGCAACGCATCGTTTCCATAGATAACATCATTATAATTTAGTTGCGCACGGTTTACAAGATAAGGTTCGATTCATGAAGAAATATGTTATACTATACTATAACTGTTGAGTTTAACATAAACTGCAGGTGAAGCAATTGTGTACCTGCATCAGACATAAAGAAAGTGGAAAGAAAAGAGAAGTACGATGAACAGACAAAGCACATTATGTTATATTGAAAAAGACGGAAAATATCTGATGCTTCACAGAGTAGTGAGAAAAATGATGTGAATAAAGATAAATGGATCGGCGTTGGCGGACATTTTGAATATGCAGAGAGTCCGGAGGAATGCCTTCTGCGTGAAGTGAAAGAGGAGACTGGTTATACGTTGACTTCCTGGAAATACAGAGGAATCGTGACATTTGTATACGGTGAAGATGTGGTGGAGTATATGTCACTGTATACGGCAGATGGATTTAGCGGTGATCCGATCGAATGCGATGAGGGCGTTCTTGAATGGGTGGAGAAAGAAAAGATAAAGGATCTGAATTTATGGGAAGGGGACAAGATTTTCTTCCGTCTGATGGACGAAGAAGAGGAATTTTTCTCTTTAAAACTTGTGTACAATAAGTCAGATGTGTTAGAGTATGTGGCACTCAACGGAAAGCCGATGGAACTGTTTGATGTGATTGATGAAGATGGAAATAAAACAGGTCAGGTGAAAGAACGCGGTGTTGCACATAGAGATGGCACATTGCATGCAACGGTACACATCTGTCGTACGTCCGAATCAGGAGAGTGGTTATGATGTACTCCTTCAGAAACGAAGTGAATGTAAAGATTCGAACCCGGGAGCGTATGATATTTCTTCTGCAGGGCATGTCAGTGCCGGGGATGAACTGATGGAAAGTGCATTGCGTGAGATGGAAGAGGAACTTGGAATTCATGCGAGAGAAGATCAGCTTCAGTTTATCGGAACACACAGAGGTCAGTTTGAAGCAGAATTTCATGGAAAACCATTCCGTGACAATGAGCGCAGTACCGTATATCTTTACAGAGAACCGGTGGACATTAAAAATTTGAAATTACAGGAATCTGAAGTGGAAGAAGTGATCTGGATGGATTTCGAAGAATGCAGGAAGGGTATTGTGGATGGTACCCTGCCGAACTGCATCTATGAAGGAGAATTTCAGATGATAGGAAAAGCACTCGGGATAGAGTGAAAAGTAGAATAAGATGATAGAATCTGAAAAAGAGTTGAAACCATTTGCCTGAATCAGCTAGAATGATCCAGGCAGAAGTTTCAACTCTTTTTTAAGACTGACTTATATTTTCAGTGTGGTTTCAGCTTATGCTTCTTCTGACAGTTTCTTCACAATCTCAGGGAATTCCATGAAATGGGAAGCTTTGATCAGAATTGTATCATTTTCATTGAGAATCTGTCTCATGTTCTGGTAAAAGTCTTCTTTTGTGTCAAAATGGAAAACCTTCATGTTCTTCTCTGTCGCAAGAACAGTTTCCTTCGCAGCTTCTGCCATATCTTTGGAAAGTGCTCCGATGCAGACTAAAACATCAGTGTTTTTAAATGCTGCATATGCTCCGACTTCGCGGTGCATCGCAAGCTCATCGGCACCAAGTTCACCCATATCGCCAAGAATAGCGACCTTTCTTGTATCTGCATATGCAAGTACGTCAAGAGAGGACTTCATAGATGCCGGATTGGCATTGTAGCAGTCATCAATGATCGTGTAATGCTTTGCTTCAATCAGGTTATTACGTCCGGCAATAGGAACGAGCTTTTCAATTCCGCGTGCAATCTCATCATTATTCATGCCAAGCGCATATCCGACAGCAACTCCGGCTAAAGCGTTATAGATCATATGATCTCCCGGAATTGAGATATGTGCATGGAAACGGGATGTTGGAGTAACAAACTCAGCGTATGTTCCTTTTAATCCTTTACGTTCAATATTTTCCACATGGAACGGGCAGGAAGAGGTAAGACCGAAGTAAACAGGAGTTCTTCCATCACGGGAAGTGTAGCTTTTCAGCTTATCATCATCCCCGTTGAAGATAACAGAACCTTTCGGATTCATGTAGTCTGTCATGGAACTCTTTTCCTTTAGGATTCCGTCTCTTGTTCCAAGATTTTCAAGATGTGCATATCCGATATTAGTGATCACGCACACATCCGGGCGGGCAATCTTAGCCAGTGGTTTCATATCTCCAAAGTGGCTGATTCCCATCTCAAGAACTGCAACTTCATGTTCCTCACGGATATTGAATACGGTCAGAGGAAGTCCGATCTCATTGTTGAAGTTTCCTTCTGTTTTCAGTACATTATATTTCTCAGAAAGTACAGAGGCGATCATTTCCTTTGTACTTGTCTTTCCGACACTTCCTGTGATACCGACAACTTTGATATCAAGGGAACGGCGGTAATGTTCAGCTAAGTCCTTCAATGCTTCTGTACAGGATGAAACGCGGATATAAGGATAATCAACGTCACCAAGATCCTGCTCAGAGAGGGAACAGAGTGCACCTGCTTCCATGACCTGCGGAATAAAACTGTGTCCGTCAACACGGGCACCTTTGATCGCAACGAAAAGAGTATCTTTTATTACTTTACGGCTGTCGATCGCAACACTTGAGACCTCGCGGTCTAAGAATGCAGGATCACCGTAATAAATTCCGCAGCAGGCATCTGCGATTTCAGATAATGTCATATGTTTCATTAATATCTTGCCTCCATGGACTTCTTAATGATCAGTTCGCAAGATCGCCGTATTCGATTCCATAAACCTTAGCTTCCTTCGGGAGAAGACTTGCGGAAGTCATTCCAGGAAGGGTATTCATCTCCAGGCAGAACAGATTCCCCTCAGCGTCAAGCAGGAAGTCTGCACGGCTGTAAACATTAAGTTTCAGTGCATTGAACGCTTTTACAGTAAGTTCCTTCATGCGCTCTGCAACTTCTTCCGGAATATCAGCCGGGCATACTTCAGAAGTAGCTCCGTCCTGATATTTATTCGCATAATCAAAGAATCCTGTCTTCGGGATGATCTCGATTGGCGGAAGTGCTGTTCCGTCAATGATACCGCATGCAAACTCACGTCCTTTGATGTATGGCTCAACAACAAGTTCATCTTCGTAGCGGAAGGACTTCTTCAGAGCCTCTGCATATTCTTCATCTGTATTTACAATATATACTCCGATACTGGAACCACCGGAGCAAGGTTTAACAACAACAGGAAGTGTCAGACCAAGTGACTGGTAAGACTGATCTTCAGAGTTCTTATAAATCGTTCCACCTCCCGGAGTGTCTACGCCAGACTCAAGGAAGATCTGCTTTGCAACACCTTTGTGCATTGCAACCGCACATCCAAGAGAGTCAGGTCCTGTATATTTAATACCAAGCAGATCGAAAGATGCCTGCAGCTTTCCGTTCTCTCCTTCTCCACCGTGAAGACCGAGGAAAGTAATGTCAGCCAGACGGCAAAGTTCGATTACATTCGGACCAAAGAAGCAGTCTGACTGATCCGGACGGGAAGCCTTAACAGCTTCAAGATCCGGTTCCTCTGTGCTGATATTCTTCACAATCTCAAGCCCGTGATCCGGAAGAGTGAAGACATCCTCCAGATTCTCCGGCGCATTCTCTAATCCCATGAATACATCCAGAAGAAATGCATCATGTCCTTTTTCAACTAATGTACGACAGATTCCGGCAGCAGAAGAAAGTGATACGTCACGTTCTGTGCTTAAGCCTCCTGCTAATACAATGATTTTCATAATTTTATACTCCTTAAATGATTTATTCTGTTCTAGTTCTTTTTCTTATTTGTCTGCTGCGTATAGATAATGATAAGCAACATTCATGCTTTTACGATTATAGCACATGTTGGCAGAAAGTAAAACAGGAGGAATAAAGATTTAATGGAGGGATTCTTTCTCCCCTTGCTATATTATTTTTGATAGATTCAATGTATTAAATCCCATTGACAATTCACAGAAAATACTACTATTATTATATATATAAACAGTTTTTAATTGTGCAAATCAATATTTTATTGTTAAAAGAGAGGTAATTCCACTGGAAGTCATAAAAAATCAAATCAAATTTTTTTTTATTGAAAGGGGAAATTATATGAAAAAGGTTATATGTTTATTTTCCGCATTTTTATTACTTTTATCATCTGCCATGACAATATATGTACACGAAACAGACTCTCAAGATTACCTATCAATTCCAAGTTATAACGAAACATACTCTGCACACCCAACGGATAATAATTTTTGTCACTAAAAGAATATAATACAGAATACTCCAATGGAGAAAATCCTCTAAAAACAAATTCTCAAGATTACCTATCAATTCCAAGTTATAACGAAATATACTCTGCACAACCAACAGATAATAATTTTTTGTCACTAAAAGAATATAATGCAGAATACTCCAATGGAGAGAATCCTCTAAAAATAGACTCTCCTTTAACTACTCAAAATGTCCCTGATATATGCTATTTCCCCTATCCGAAAACAAAAACCATTATTTTAGGACAATAAGCGGGAATCCTCGGCAATTCAATTACCGAGATGAAAGCGCAAGATTGTGCTGGGGTATATTTTTACCCTAGCTAAAATCAAGTTGTACGGTTATTTAATCTTCCCAGCTAGATAAAGCAGCACCGCATCCTGAAATTTCCTCGGATTCAGTGAACATTTCTTTTGAATCGCATTCAATTTATACTGCAATGTATTTTTATGGAGAAAGAGTCGTTCGCTGGCGGCAAGGGACATTTCTTCAGAAAAATAAACTTCCAGCAGGTGCAGTTCTTGTTCATTGAGCGGGGCGATTGTCTTGGCTAAAAATTCTTTCTGATTTTCCGGTGTGATCGTAGAAAGAATCAGTTCAAGTGTCAAATCATCAAAAATAACATAGTGTTCAGATGAAATTATAAGGCTGTGCAAAGCAGTTTCAGCAGATCGATAGGAGATATGGAGCTGGAAGAGTGATGTCGGTTTTCCAACTGCAATATCTAAAATATCGAAATGTTCTTTTGCAAAGAGTTTAAAAAATATAATTCTGTTTTTCAAAATCAGTTTCTTCAATCAAAGCAATAAAATCCCCCGGATAATTAAATGTGTGAAGACAGACATGTGCCTGTGCAAACATTTGTTGAATTTTCTGTTCTAAAATAGAGCGGTTTGTAATTGGATTTTGTTTATTTGTGCGAATAAGAACAATTCTTTTCTTTGTGTTGAGATCAATCTTAAATTCATGTAGACAGGAGGTGAGGTATTCCTGATTGTCGGTTTCATTTCTGATCAAAGACTGAATGACAAAATGTTTTTTATCGGCCTGTCTGCGGCTGTACTGATTTAGTTCCTGCTCCCGGATCAGAAGATTGGTGATGCGTTCTGCGAGATAAGCATAACTGCGGACTTTATCAGGTATACCGGTAATTCCGATGACGGCCAACAGATGTTCATTATGATAAAGCGGAAGATTGATTCCCTGTTTTGTGCCAGAAAAATTGTTGTCTTCTGTTACTTCCAGTACAGAACCGGAAGCAGCGACCTGTTGTCCAATCTCGTGAAAGGTTCCGACACGGGATGAGTCTGTGCTGGCGAGAATGATACCGGATGGAGCAATAAAGTTGATGTCATGATCACAGACATCTTTGATTGTATTTACGATTTGTTCTGCGAGTTCGCGGTCAATTTTAGTTATCATAGATTTTTTATTATATCCTTTCTTTTGACATAACTGTTCAGAGCCAACCTCCAAAATGCTACGCATTTCGTCGGTGTGGCGTATCCGCCAAATAAAATTTCAAAAACAGTCTTAAAAATGCAAGCATTTTACATCTGTTTTATGAAATTTTGCTTGGCTCTGAACAGTTACCATTTTACTATAAAATGTTATATATAACAAATAATAATAAAATTAATTTAAAATAATGTTACCTATAACATATTTGAGAAACAAGAAATTTGGTATCCTAATATTAATAAAACACGGAACAGACATGGAAAGGAGTTCATTATGAAAATAGTAACAGCGATTGATTCATTTAAAGGAAGTATGACTTCTATGGAAGCAGGACAGGCAGTGGCAGAGGGAATCCAAAGAGTGGATGTGGATGCAGAAGTGATTGTAAGACCGTTAGCTGACGGAGGGAAGGTACAGTAGAGGCTCTTGTATCCGGAATGAACGGAACATTACAGAAAGTACAGGTAACAGGACCACTTGGCGAACCGGTGATCTGTGAGTATGGTATCATTGAAAGCACAAAAACAGCTGTGATCGAGATGGCGGGGGCAGCAGGAATTACATTGGTTTCTGATGAAGAGAGAAATCCGCTGAATACAACAACATATGGCGTGGGAGAAGTAATTCGTGATGCGATTGACAAGGGATGCAGACGTTTTCTCGTCGGAATCGGCGGAAGTGCGACAAATGACGGGGGAGTCGGGATGCTTCAGGCATTAGGTTACGGTTTCCTTGACAAAGACGGAAATCAGGTTCCATTTGGTGCAAAGGGTTTGAAGGTTTTGGAGGAAATCACAGATACTTATGTGCTTCCGGAATTAAAAAAGAGTGTAAGTTTAAGATTGCGTGTGATGTAACAAATGCTCTTTGCGGAGAACAGGGATGCAGTGCAGTATTTGGTCCTCAGAAAGGTGCAACACCGGAGATGATCTGTCAGATGGATCAGTGGCTAGGATATTATGCAGCATTGGCGAAAGAAAAATTCCCAAAGGCAGATGCAAAGCAGGAAGGAACAGGAGCAGCAGGAGGCCTTGGATTCGCATTTCTCACATTTACAGATGCTGTGTTGGAATCAGGAATTAAAATCGTACTGGAAGAGACACAGTTAGAAGAGTATGTAAAGGATGCAGACCGTGTCATCACGGGGGAAGGCCGGATGGATGGTCAGACAGCAATGGGAAAAGCTCCGGTTGGAGTGGCTGCACTTGCAAAGAAATACGGCAAGCCGGTACTTGCATTTGCAGGCGCAGTCGAAAGAGATGCCAGAAAATGTAATGAACATGGCATTGATGCATTTTTCCCTATCCTGCGTGGTGTGGTTACGCTGGAAGAGGCAATGAAGAATGAAAATGCAAAGAGAAACCTGGCAGATACTGCGGAACAGGTGTACAGAACATTTACAATTCTTTGATCATACAATATTGTTTTAACTGAAAATGAGGTTTCTCCACGATTCCGAATATCTTGAATCCAAGATGTTCATAAAATGGTACATTTTTCGGATTATGTGTCTCAAGAGAGATCATCATATCATTGCGATCGGCGCAGGCAATGACTTCATTCATCATCATTTCTGCGAGACCGTGATGTTGAAATTTCGGATCAACGGCGAGGTAGATGACATGAAGTCTTCGGGTTTCATGAAGCTGGGCGGTCCAAGCGGAGTTGAGGTAATCTTTTCCGAGGACAAACTTGAAAAATGTCTTCATAGTCGGATCCTCGTGGAGCAGCCAGCCGTCTGTGATGAGGCTTTCTTTCAGGCTGACAAAATAATTATAAAATGCATGATGGTGATCGGATTCATCAGAAAGGATCAGGACTCCCTTCAACTCAGGGCTGTCAGCAAAGACTTCACAGGTTTCAAATAATTCAGTTACGTCGCACTCAAGAAGATGTGGCAGCAGACGTTCTTTTGTTGCTTCATCTTCGATCAGAGTGCTGTAGAGCGGGTCGTTCTGAAAGCAGACGGTCAGTATTTCTTTAAGGCGGTCAAGATCCTGGTCCTGTACTTTGTAGAGCTTATCGCTATTCATTGGTTTTCTCCATTCTTTTCTTTATTATAATGTGATGATGTTTCAAGGCAATCGTTTATCAAAGCCCTGAATTTTATCAACAGATTGTTTCATATAATGTAAATCATCTTTTAAGTAAGCCTGCTGGCGGCGGATAGCGGCTTCAAGTCTTCTGATCTCAACATCAAGAGAACCTGGGATTGCCATCTGATCCAGTTCTTTCAGACGCTGGACAAGGCCGTAGAGATTCTCATGGTGAAGAATGCGTCCGGCGCCCCACATCAGACGGTCTTTTGGCTGATGTAAAATATATTCCGTAAAGTGATAATAGACTTCTTCATCGAATAAAAATGCGTAGCAGTTATTATCAACTTCATAGAGTGCCTCCAGTGCGGCAGTGATGTTCTGGCTTTCCAGTGCATGGACTGCCTGTTCCAGGTGACAGAGGTTCTGACTGGCAGCAGCATGAGGGAAGCAGACTGCGTCCTGCCAGTCGAGGCGGACGAAGTAGTCCTGCATCTTCCGGAAAATGTGCAGCAGTTTAGAAGAAAGTCCGGACACCATTGGGAAGTCAGCGGAAACAGTATGGTTGTTGATCTCCTGAATCTTTTCATATAATAAATCGGCAGATTCACATACCTTTGAAATACTTTCCAAAAGCGCCGGAATTTCTTCCAATACTTCTGCCGGGGCATTGGACTGTGCTGCAAGACAGTCGGCGACGGAACTTTTCATTGCCAGAAAATGTCTGGAAAAGTCAAGTGGCGGAAGTGTCAGCTGATCCAGTGTAACTAAAAGCCTTGTATAAAGCTCATGGTGGAAACGGTAAACTGCTTCCTGATAGAACTCTTCATTGTCATATTGGGAGTGGTAATGCGTTTCCATAAACGGTCCTGCGCTGAAATCATTTACGGTAGATGGAATACCGGAGATGGCGATGGAAAAATCATCCGACCATGTCTCGATTGGTGCAAGTACTGTCAGTCCATCAGGGTCCTCCTTCGGAACAGTTACATTTTCACAAAAATGTTTCAGAAAATCAGCAGACTCATAAGTAGAGCGGATTGCATCCTGTGTGTTATGGGCGTGAGCCGGAAGTTCAAAGTTGAGATCAGCGATCACGCGGCCCTGCCATTCCGGGTGAACACGGAATACCCTGGTTCCAGGCTCCGGTTGACCAGTCGAATTTAGAATCACAGACCCCCCACTCTTCGGCAGCAAGGGCACATACTGCGATTGTATAGCGCGGTTGATAGCCACTGTCAATCAGAGCCTTTATGATTCCAAATGTCATAGAGACCGCACAATTGTCATCCTGAAATCCGTCAAAATAGGAATCGTAGTGTGCGGAAAGCAGAATCATCCGGTCGTCCCCTTCAGAAGCGGCAGTTCCCGGAAGATATCCGGTAATGTTATAAGCCGGGCGGTTACGTTCAACCCAGGAAGAGGCGTTGAGTTCAACTGCGACAGAGGACGGATGAGATACTGCAGGATCTTCGGGACAGAGAAGTTCTTTTTAAATAAGAAGCATCCTGTCTCGAAAGAGAGAATGCAGGGGCATATTCCGGTCCGGCGATATCCTGAGCGTTGAGTGCCCGTGGATCAATCTCAGCATAACCCTGTGTCTGGACAGCAATCAGTCCGACAGCACCGTTCAAATATGCCTGATAGACAGGGTAGTTGATCCACCATTCATCACGCTGGTTGATATCAGCAAGAACGAGCTTTCCACGAACATTGAGCCCTTCATAGTCCGATGCGGTTCCACGGCCGACATAGACAAGATCATAAGTCTCGAATCCATCTGTCTCAAAATTCGTCTGATAAGCACCCATCTGACAAGTATGCAGTTCTCCATGTTGATCCTGGAAACGGAGCACAGCACGTTCAAAGGTCCAGGAATCCAGCCAAAATTCATCCTTCGTCACATTCTGAAGTCCGATGCGTTTCATTTCTTCATATAAAAAATTCCCTGTCTTATGTTCTGCATCGAACCGGCAGTTCGGAAACCGAGTACCGGATTGGTTTTGTGAGTCTCCATCTGCTTTGCCAGCTGATAAGAGTAAGTAATGTCTAGATGTGAAATGCATTCGTCGATTCTGTTTTCTGTCTTTGATTCCATTTATATCACCTCTGAAAGTCTGAGCCTGTTGTATGTGTTTGAGTTTCTGCGCTTATTTTAGCACTGTGTGGTAAGTGTGACAAGAGTAGAAATAATTTCCCGCAAGCTCGATCAGTGTCCGCGCCGGCTTGCTGATATAATGTCCCTTGCGATATGCAGCAACAATCTCCCAGGAAGGATGGTCAGGTAATTGAAAATAGGTAATTGCCTCATCTTCCGGATCCATATAATACATCGGTAAAATTCCACAGCAGATATTTTCATGGATCATGGAGATGATCGCATGGTTATTTGAAGTTTCGAACAGAACATTAGGGGTGAATCCGGCATTTTTAAAAACGGAATCAACGATCTCCCGGATGGTAGAGGTTTTCTGCGTGAGGACAAAAGGCTCTTCTCTGAGCAGAGCAAGATCGCCGTTCCTCATATCTAAAGCAGTCACAAGCTTTGTTGGAACGGCAAGAACCATTTCTTCCGAAGCTAGTGTTTCATAGATGATTCCTGATTTTTGCTGCGACCTGGTCAAAGTCATAAAACCAAGATCAAGCTCACCAGACAGGAGTAGCGGATGCTGATCACGAACACTTCGCTCAATCGGTTCCACTTCTATACTTGGACAAATATTGTGGAACTTAGGGTAAACACTGGTGAACATGGCAATTCCGCGGCCGGGAGTGAATCCGAGAGTGATATGACCTTTCTGTGCTTCGCAGAGATCGTGAATCTGATTGTAGGCATTCTTCTTTATAAGAAGAATGTCTTTTGCTGCGTTGAGATAGATTTCGCCGGCAGGGGTTGGGTGCCAGTCAGTCCGGGAACGGTAGAATAGCGGAGTGCCGAGCTCTTTTTCCAGCTTGAGAAGCTGCTGGTTGAGGGCAGACTGAGTGATGAATAGCTTTTCGGCTGCATGGGTAATATTTTGTTCTTCTGCAATTTTTAAAATGTATTCAATCTGTTTTAAATCCATAGGAATAACCTTTCTGCTGATTCTGTGAATGAGTCTTTACATTTCTATTTCCAGTATAATTCGACCGATATGGAATGACAAGAAAAACTATTAAAAAAATTAAGAGAAGTAGAAAAACAATGAATTTTACTTATTAATAGTAAGAGCGTATGATAAAGCTATAAAGAACAGCAAAGAAAAATGAAACATTTCTTGCTAAGCGAAAAGGAGGAATCATTCGTGGCTAAGCGACTTCTTGTAAAAGTGAATGAAGCAGACAATGTTGCAATTGCAGTGAAAGAAATCAAAGCCGGAACACAGGTTTCAGAAGATCTGGTTACCCGTCAGGATATTCCACAGGCTCATAAAGTAGCGCTTGAGAGAATCCCAAAGGGACAGCCGGTGATTCGTTACGGTGTTATTCTGGGGTATGCTCTGGAAGATATTGAAAAGGGAGACTGGATCAATGAATTTATGTTGGAGCTTCCGACACCACCATCTGTTGATGATATGGAGTATGGAAAAAAAGATTGTAACAGATCTTCCGACACCGCCGGTAACAACATTCGAAGGATATAGGAATCCAAATGGTGGATATGCAGGAACAAGAAATATTCTTGGAATCAGCACAACGGTTCAGTGTGTAACCGGTGTACTTAATGTGGCGGTGAAGAGAATCAAAGAAGAACTGCTTCCGAAATATCCGCATGTGGATGACGTAGTTCCAATCAATCATGCGTATGGATGTGGTGTCGCAATCAATGCACCGGAGGCGAAAGTGCCGATCCGTGCTTTACGCAATCTTGTACATCATCCGAATTTTGGCGGACAGGTGATGGTTGTTGCGCTTGGATGTGAGAAATTAACAGTGGAAAAATTGCTGGACGAGGCAGATATTTCCCCGGAAAATGTAATTGTTCTTCAGGAACAGAAAGGTTTCGATGCCATGGTAAATGCCATTATGGAGATGGCAGATAAAAAACTTGCAATTCTTAATCAGAGAAGAAGAGAAACATTACCGCTTTCCGATCTTTGCATCGGTATGCAGTGTGGCGGAAGTGATGCATTTTCAGGCGTCAGCGCAAACCCATCTGCCGGATACGCAGCAGATATGCTTGTAAATGCAGGTGCAACCGTAATGTTTTCAGAAGTTACAGAAGTAAGAGATGGCGTACATTATATCGCAGAACGCTGTGTGAGCAAAGAAGTCTGCGACAAACTTGCGGCAGAGATGAAATGGTATGATCATTATCTGGAAGAGGGAAATGTTGACAGAAGCGCTAATCCAACTCCGGGAAATAAGAAAGGCGGACTTTGTAATATTGTAGAAAAAGCAATGGGATCAATTGCTAAATCAGGAAGCTCACCGATCGTAGAAGTATTATCTCCGGCAGAGCGCCCGTCAAAGAAAGGTCTTATCTATGCACAACACCGGCCAGTGATATTGTCTGTGGACCTTGCCAGCTTGCATCCGGTATCACACTACAGGTATTTATGACCGGAAGAGGAACACCTTATGGACTTGCAGCAGCACCGGTTATTAAAGTCTGTTCCAGAAATGAGATGAAAGAGATGTGGCAGGATCTGATCGATATCAATGCAGGTCCGGTTGCTACAGGTGAAGCACAGATCTCAGATATCGGTACAGAATTATTTAATAAAATTATTGCGGTTGCAAGCGGAAAAGATCAGAGCTTTGCAGAAAAATATAAACTCCACAAAAATATGTTTTTGAAAAAAGTCTTCTAAATGATATGTGCTGGCCGCAGAGCGTGCTGCGGCCGGCACCGAACAGAAAAGAATCTTGTCCCAAATGCTGCGGAGAAGATTCTTTTTCTTTTTATAATAGTAGGGAATAAATTTGTTGATAAAATAGTGAAGTGCGTGATAAGGTAAAAGAAAGTGAATTATAGTCGGAGGCATTTATTATGGTTAAAATAGGAATGCTTCTCCCGGAAGAGCGGATGGTCGAACCGGCAAAAATTATAGAAGAAAATCATCTGGATGTGGTCTATCTTGAGGCTGTGCATACAGTAGATGCAGTGAATAAAGCAAGAATTGCAGTGGAGGCTGGAGCACATATTCTGGTTGCCAGAGGATATCAGGCGAAGTTAATTAAAGAATATACAAATATTCCTGTTGTTGAGATTCGTTTTCATGCACAGGAGATTGGTCTGCTCATTCAGAAAGCAAAGACGATTCTTAAGAAAGAGCATCCACATATTGCATTGATCGCATTTGAAAATATGCTCTGTGATATGTCGTATATGGAGCAGCTGTTTGATATACGACTGGATGTGATTTATCTAAAACGTATTGAAGAGGCTGAAAGCATTATTGCAGATTTTGAGGAAAGACCGGATCTGATTATTGGTGGAGAAGGAACCTGCAGAGCAGCAGAAACGATGGGATATTCGACGCTGTTTTATCAATCCACGGGAGAATCGTTAAAAGAAGCCCTTCTTGCAGCAAAGAATGCGTCCTATGCAGCTGAAAGTGAGAAGCGTAATACTGCGCAGTTTGAAACAGTACTGGATACGTCCTTTAATGGAATTATCAAGGTGAACGCAGAAGGAAAAGTGATTGTAGTCAATAAACTGGTTGAAAATCTGTTAGGAAAGAATAGTGAAGATCTGGTTGGAAAGAGTCTGACGGAGATTCTCCCCGGAATCGATTCGCTCTTGATCGAGAATATTTTAAGCGGAAAGAGCGAAAGCTATTCCACTTCTGTTTCTGTCAGGAAAAAGACCTGGATGGCAATGATCGCACCAATCCAGTATGACAATCAGATTACAGGAGCAATTTTGTCTCTTCAGAAGCTGGCAGACAATTCAAAAAAGACCAAGGATATCCAGGGAGATATGCTGCTGCATGGATTTGCGGCGCAGACCAAATTTGAAGATATTCAGACAGAGAATGCACAGATGCGAAAAATGCTTGAAACTGCGAAAATGTATGCCTTGTCTGAACACGCAGTTATGATTTATGGGCAGGCAGGTACAGAGGATTATCTTTTGGCAGAAGCAATTCACAATAATAGTATCCGCAAAGTGGGTCCATATGTCAGCATTAATATGCGGGGAATGGATAAAGAACATCAGATGGAAGAGCTTTTCCGAAGAGAAGCCGGAGATACAGTTTCAACTTTTGGTGCAAAGGGTGCAATGATAAAGGCAAATCACGGAACCTTATTTATTAAAGGAATCGAGCATCTGACTTTGCGTGTACAGCATCAGATTTTGCGTACAATGTTAAGCAGGGCGCAGATGAGAACAGATGCACAGCCACTTGACACGTTGGATGTAAGAATTATAGGATCATCAAAGATAAATCTGAAACATCTGGTGGAAAAGGGAGAGTTTAGCGAGGAATTATATTATATGCTGCAGAGCCTGGTACTTGAGATTCCTTCATTGAATGAACGCCCGGAGGATCTGAGAAATTGTTTTGATAAAGAATTGAAGATATATAAGGAAAAATACAACCGTCCGCTTAGCGTAACAGAAGGAGCATATAAGAAGCTGCAGGAACTGAGGTGGACAGGGGAATGGGATCCAGCTACGGTCATTTTGTGAACGACTTGTTCTTACAGCCAAAAACGCATGATTGATGAAGTTGTTCTTCAAAATTTATATGACGAACTGTTTCCGCATGTGGAAGAATCCCATGGAGAGAAGAGGAGCCTTGTGTATCGTTCTCAGGAGACAGATGAACTTGAGGAGTTGCTTGAACGTTTCCACGGAAATCGGAAACTGGTGGCAGAAGAGCTCGGTATCAGTACGACAACTCTCTGGAGAAGAATGAAAAAGTATGGAATAGAAGCCAATTATGGTGGAAATGAATTACTATAGGAACAGGTAAATGTATACAGGGAGATAGTTTAAAACTGTCTCCTTTTTTGATGTGAAAAACTGTATTTTGCTATGTATAAAAATGAAGTGGGAATTTGTGTAGAATTCATAATGTTTCAAAAAATGAAAAATAATTACATATGATGAAATAAATGGAAAGAAATTGAAATTTAAACAAATAAGAAAAAACAGAAGCGAAACATAATGAAATAAAAATGAAATACACAATTCAAAAAATGAAAACTTATGAAAACTACATAAATCAGAGCATACTCCATTGAACAATCTGTCAATGGAATCTTTGTACTCAGTTTTGTACAATAAGCATGTCAGATAGATAAGTTACCTGACCAAAGGCAAGGCAGGAAACAAGAAGCGCGCGAATTATCAAAGACGATTAGGAACAAGTTGAAATAGCAGTAATACAAAATATCAGAAATCTGAGAGGAGAAGAACAATGAAAGTTGGATTTATCGGACTTGGAATTATGGGAAAACCAATGTGCAGAAACCTTATGAAAGCAGGATATGAAGCTGTTGTATATAACAGAAGCAAGGCAAGCGTAGAAGAATTGGCAGCGGAGGGAGCACAGGCAGCAGGAAGCCCGGCAGAGGTGGCAGAGAACTGTCAGGTGATCATCACAATGCTTCCGAATTCTCCTCAGGTCAGAGAAGTCTGTTTAGGAGAAAACGGAATCGCTTCCGCAGCAAAAAAGAAGGAACGATCGTGATTGATATGAGTTCAATTGATCCGGTACAGTCGAAAGAGATCGGAGCAGAACTGAACAAAAAGGGAATTGACTTAATGGATGCGCCGGTCAGCGGCGGAGAGCCAAAGGCGATTGATGGAACAATTTCTGTTATGGTCGGAGGAAGCAAAGAGAACTTTGATAAGTACTATGATTTATTAATGGCAATGGCAGGATCTGTAGTGTATGTCGGAGAACTTGGATCCGGAAATGTAGCAAAGCTCGCAAATCAGGTGATTGTAGCATTGAATATTGCGGCAGTGTCTGAGGCACTGACACTTGCAGTGAAAAATGATGCAGATCCGGAGCTTGTATATAAAGCTATCCGCGGAGGTCTTGCAGGATCTACAGTGCTTGATGCAAAAGCACCAATGATGATGGCTCACAATTTCAAACCGGGATTCCGTATTGAACTCCATATCAAAGACCTGAATAACGCACTGAATGCAGGTCATGCAGTAAATGCAGCACTTCCACTTACTTCACAGGTAATGGAGATCATGCAGTCACTTAAGGCAGACGGAAATGAAAAAGATGATCACAGTGCAATCGTAAAATATTACGAGAAGATTTCTGATACATCTGTTGAGAAAAAGAATTAAGAGAGGTAAGAACTATGAGTGAATCAACCAGAATGATGCTGGGGCTGGTGATCGGAATAGCGATAATGATCGTCCTGGTTATGAAGACGAAGCTACATACATTTATTGCATTATTCCTCGCAGCATTGATCCCAGGCTAGATCGGGGGCATGCCGGTCGCAGATATTACAAATGCAGCCGGAGAAACGACAGTCGGCGTTATGACCGCTATCAAAGACGGATTTGGAAACACATTGAAAAGTACCGGTATCATAATCGGACTTGGAGTTATGATGGGTGGAATCCTGGAAGTTTCAGGAGCAGCGGAACAGCTTGCATTTACTTTTATCCGTGTAATCGGTAAGAGAAAAGAAGAATGGGCACTGGCAATCACAGGATGGGTTGTATCTATCCCGGTATTCGCAGATTCTGCAATCGTTATTTTTGCACCACTTGTAAAAGCAATGTCCTCTGTAACAGGAATCTCTGTTGTAGGACTTGCACTGTCACTGGCCTGTGGACTTCAGCTGACACACTGTCTGGTACCGCCGACACCGGGACCGCTGACAGCAGCCGGAATGCTTGGAGTTGATGTTGGACAGATGATTATGATCGGAGCAGGAATTTCTATTCCGATGCTGATCGTTGTAGTATTCTACTGTAAATATATTGGAAAGAAAATCTATCAGATTCCAAATGAAGATGGACATGGATATGAAAGAAAAGAATTCAAAAAAAAGAATATATCAAATCCATGGAAGAAGTTGAAAAACTGGTAGGAGAGAAGAATCTCCCGTCATTCACAGCATCTATTCTTCCGATTATCATTCCGATTGTTTTGATTTTTGTTAAAACATTCTGGGGACTGTTTGGAACAGGTGAAGGAGTGGCAAACACAATCATCAGTCTTGTAGGTGAACCAATCTTCGCACTTGGTGTTGGAACAATCATTGCAATCTATGGACTGGTAAGAAAAGAAGATAATAAAAAAGTTATCGGTATCATGGATACAGCAATCAAAGATACAGGTATTATCATGCTGATCACAGGAGCCGGCGGTTCTCTTGGAAATGTAATCAAAGTCAGCGGTATCGGAAATGTTCTTGGAGAGACAGTTGTAGGACTTCCGCTTCCGGCAATCTTGATTCCATTTATCATTGCAGCACTGATGAGAATCGCGCTTGGATCTGCAACAGTAGCAATCACAACAGCAGCATCCCTGACAGCACCACTGATGGCAGCTATCAGTGTATCCCCAATCTTGCTCGCAGCTTCCTGTTGTGTAGGAGCAATTTCATTCTCTACTTCAATGATAGCGGATTCTGGGTATTCAATGGAATGTTCGGTCTGACAGAATTAAAAGATCAGGTAAGATGTAAAACAGCAGTGTCATTGATCATGTCAGGAGTTGGAATTATAGAATTACTGTTATTACAGTTTGTGTTATAAATTGAAAGGAGTTTTTTATTATGACATTCGTACCAAAGGGAATTATCCCTCCAATTATTACACCATTAACAGACGAGGGTGAAGTAAACTATCCGGTATTAAGACAGATGGTAAATCACCTGATCGACAACGGAGTTCACGGTTTGTTTCCACTTGGAACAACCGGAGAATTCTACGCATTCGATGATGATACATACAGAAAGATCCTTGAGACAGTTGTTGATGAGACAGCAGGACGTGTTCCGGTCTACGGCGGAGCAAGCCACATTACAACAAGAGGAGTTATCAGACTGGTAAAGATCTGTGAGGAGGTCGGAGTTGATGCAGTTTCCGTACTGACACCGATGTTTGTATCTCAGACACAGGATGAGTTGTACAACTACTATAAGACAATCGCAGAAAATACAACACTTCCAATCATCATGTATAACAATAAACCAAAGACAAATGTGACAATCACACCGGCAACAGTTGCAAAACTTGCTGATATTGAAAATATTGTTGCTGTAAAAGACAGTACAGGTGATATGACAAATGCTGCAGAGTATATCCGTCTGACAAGAGGAAAAGATTTCTCTGTACTGATGGGAAGAGATACTTTGATCTACGCAGCTCTTTGCTACGGAGCAACAGGAGCAATCGCATCCTGTGCAAATGTTGCACCGAGAATTGCAGCGGATATCTATGATAAATACGTTGCAGGAGATCTTGAAGGAGCTCTGGAAGCACAGTTTACATTGGCTCCGTTCCGTATTGCATGCGGTATGGGAACATTCCCGGCAGCAATCAAGGAAGGTCTTGTTCAGGAAGGAATTCCGGTAGGAAAATGCTTAGATCCGATCGGCGAACTGACACCGGAAGAGAAAGAGAAGCTGCATAAAGTACTTGCAGATATGAACCTTGTTTAAAACAAGAAGTTATTAAAAAATGTTAATAAACTAAAATTTGCTGCCATGATTTCGGTGGTCGGACTGCAAGTCAATCTCCGGTCCGATCACTGAAGTAAAAATAAAAGTAGAATAGAAACAGATAGAGAAAAAGTTCGTGTATAAAAGGAGAAATTGTTATGTCTAGAATCGTAAAGATGGAAGTATATCCAGTAGCCGGAAAAGACTGTATGGAACTGAATTTAAGTGGAGCACACGCACCATACTTCACAAGAAATATTGTTGTTCTTTATGATGAGAACGGAGAGACAGGAGTTGGAGAAGTTCCGGGAGGAGAGAAGATCACAAAAGCACTTGAGGAATGTATCCCGCTTGTTGAAGGAACAAGAGTTGCTGAGTATAAGAGCACACTGCTTAAAGTAAAAGCACATCTTGATTCTAAGGGTGAGGAAGATGTCAGAGGAAACCAGACATTTGACCTTCGTACAGGAGTTCATGTAATTACAGCAATCGAGGCTCCATGTCTTGATCTTCTTGGAAAGCAGCTTGGTGTTCCGGTTTGTGAACTTCTCGGAGACGGACAGCAGAGAGATAAAGTAAGAATGCTTGGATATCTCTTCTTTGTAGGAGACCGTAACAAGACAGATCTTCCGTATGATTCAGAGCCGGATTCAGATTGTGCATGGTACCGTCTGCGTCACGAAGAAGCACTTACAGCAGATAAGATTGTAGAGATGGCACTTGCTACAAAAGAGAAATACGGTTTTAAAGATTTTAAACTGAAAGGAGGAGTTCTTGCAGGAAACGAAGAGATGGATGTGATCCGTGCAATGAAGAAAGCACTTCCGGACGCAAGAATCGACCTTGATCCAAATGGTGGATGGCTTCTTGAAGAAGCAGTTGAATATGTAAAGGGAATGGAAGGAATCCTTACATACTGTGAAGATCCATGCGGAGCAGAAGGTTTACTCAGGAAGAGAGATTATGAGTGAATTCCGCAGACGTACAGGTTTCCCGACAGCAACAAACATGATCGCTACAGACTGGAGACAGGTTGGACACTCTCTGGAATCTCAGGCAGTTGACATCATCCTTGCAGACCCACATTTCTGGACAATGGGTGGTTCTGTACGTGTAGCTCAGATGTGCCATGATTTTGGATATACATGGGGATCTCATTCAAATAACCATTTTGATATCTCCCTTGCAATGTTTACACAGGTTGGAGCAGCAGTTCCGGGGAGAGTACAATGCACTGGATACACACTGGATCTGGCAGGAAGGTCTTGAAAGACTGACAAAAGAGCCACTTCAGATCGTAGACGGATGCGTAGAAGTTCCAAAGAAACCAGGACTTGGTATTGAAGTGGATCTTGAGCAGGTAAAGAAAGCACATCAGCTGTACCTTGATAACTGTCTTGGAGGAAGAGATGATGCAGTAGGAATGCAGTATCTGATCCCGGATGGAAATTCGATCCAAAGAAACCTTGTCTTGTAAGATAAGGAGAACGACAGTAGAAAATGAAACAGAAGATTTACATTCCTCAGCCAATCGCTGCAGCGGGAGAGGACTATCTCATAGAAAAAGGCTATGAGATAGTCCGCGGCAGCGGAAAGACAGACAAAGAATCAATAAAAAATGATATTGCAGTATGTGATGCAATGATTCAGCGAACTGCAAAAGTAGACAAGGAGATACTTGAAGCAGGAAAGAACCTGAAAATCATAGCCAGACATGGGGCAGGATATGACAATCTTGACTGGAAGGCTGCGAATGAGTTAGGGATTTATACGACTTATTCACCGGACACGACGACCTTATCTGTTGCAGAATTCACTATAACGGTGATTTTAAATCTTGCAAAACGTCTGAAAGAATCCGAAGAACTTGTAAGGAATGGGGATTTTCAGAAGAAATTTTCACTGAAAGGGACCGATGTAGCAGGAAAGACACTCGGGATCATCGGTTTTGGAAAGATTGGAAAAGAGGTAGCAAGAAAGGCAGCGCTGGGGCTGGATATGAGAGTCATTTCTTATGTGCCGCGTCCAGAAGGAAAAGAAATTCCGGGGTATATAGAAATCGTATCCTGGGAAGAACTTTTGCAAACATCGGATTATATCAGTCTGCATGTGCCGGGAGGAGAAAAGAACAGGGAATTATTTCAAAAAAGAGTTTGCCATGATGAAGAAATCCGCTTCCCTGATTCAAGTTTCCAGAGGCGGCGTTGTTGATGAAGAGGCGTTAGCAGAAGCAATCAGGAATGGTCAGATCAGAGGTGCGGCAGTGGATGTGTTCTCAGAAGAACCACCCCAAAAAAAGACAATCCATTATTGAAACTGGAACAAGTGATCCTGACACCGCATATTGGTTCCAATACGGTGGAATGTATGGATCGGATCGCACTGGATGTAGCGGAGGATGTGCATCTTGTCCTTTCCGGAAAGAATCCAAAACATCCAATTAAAAGATAGATTATGACAGAAGAGGAAAGGCAGCGGGAAAATGGAAAAAGTGACTTTAGATCCGGCAATTAAATTCGGAGCCGGGAGGTACAGACAGGAAAAGAATTTACTTGAAGAGTGTGGAAAAGAAATTTCACGTTTTGGAAAGAGAGCATTTATCATTGCCGGAAAGAGAGCATGGGATGCAGTGAAAGAACGGATGATTCCGGGATTTGAGACGGCAGGAATTGAGTATGAATTGCACCTGTATAGTGGAAAGTGTTCTTATGAAGCTGCCAGGGAATATGCTGAAAAATGCAAAGTAGAAAACTGTGATGAGGTAGTTGGAATCGGTGGCGGACTTGTTATGGATTTTGCAAAAGCAGTCGGTGAATATGCGGATACCGGAGTTGTCAACATTCCGACATCAATCGCAACCTGTGCTGCATTTACAACAATGAGTGTTATGTATACGCCGGAAGGTGCGAAGAAGGACTGTTGGAGATTCGAACATGAAGTCGATGCAGTTCTTGTAGATCTGCAGGTGATCGCAGAATGCCCAATCCGCTATGCGGCGGCCGGAATTTTGATGCAATGGCAAAAAAATTGAGATACAGAACGGCAAGCCGAAGATGTATCTCAGTGAAAATAAAATTGATCTGTTCAGTGCCTACAAGATGGCAGAGTATACTTACGAGGTGCTTGTAGAGTATGGTGCACAGGCAATTGAAGATATTCGTCATAAGAGACTGACAAAAGCAGTAGAAGATATTACATTTATCAACATAGCAGTAACCGGTGTGATCGCGAACATCACGAAAAGCTTCTCACAGTCAGCACTTGGTCATATGATGTATGACGGCGTGAGAACCTATTTTACAAAGGAAGCAGAGCATGCGCTGCATGGAGAAATCGTGGCAGTGGCACTGTTTACACAACTTTATTACAATAAATTAAGTGAAGATAAAGAGGCACTTCGTCTGTTCATGAAAGGGATGGACATGCCATTAACTTTGCAGGAGCTTGGAATCGAGCCGACGCAGAAGAATCTTGATATTCTGGAAGCGTATCTGATTGATTCTCCTTATGTAGAGCAGTCAGAAGAGAGCTTTAAGCTGCTGCATGAAGCAATGAAACAGATGTGTTAAAAGAAAGGAAATAATAAAATGAAAGTAGGATTTATTGGACTTGGAATTATGGGAAAACCGATGAGCATGAACCTGTTAAAAGCAGGAAATGAGCTCGTTGTATTTGATTTTAATGAGACAGCAGTTGCAGAGGTTGTTGCAGCAGGTGCAAAGGGAGTAAAAAGCGGAGCTGAAGTAGCAGCAGAGTGTGACACAATCATCACAATGGTTCCAAACTCACCACATGTACGTGCAGCATGTCTTGGTGAAGGTGGAATTGCAGAGGCAGCAAAACCGGGAACAGTTGTAATTGATATGAGCTCTATTGATCCGGTAGAATCTAAAAAGATTGGTGCTGAGCTTGCAGAAAAAGGAATTGAACTGATGGACGCGCCGGTAAGTGGCGGAGAGCCGAAGGCAATCGACGGAACACTTTCTGTTATGGTTGGTGGAAAGAAAGAGACATTTGACAAATATTATGAACTGTTGATGCAGATGGCAGGTTCTGTTGTATATGTTGGAGAACTTGGATCAGGAAATGTTGCAAAACTCGCAAATCAGGTAATCGTTGCACTGAATATCGCAGCAGTATCCGAAGCACTGACACTGGCAAAGAAAGCCGGGACAGATCCGGAGCTTGTATATCAGGCAATCCGTGGAGGTCTTGCAGGTTCTACAGTTCTTGATGCAAAGGCACCGATGATGATGGATCACAACTTCAAGCCGGGATTCCGTATTGAACTTCACATCAAAGACCTGAACAATGCGCTGAACGCTGCACATGCAGTAAATGCATCTCTTCCGCTTACAGCAGAGATCATGGAGATCATGCAGTCCTTAAAGGCTGACGGAAATGAAAAAAGATGACCACAGTGCAATTGTAAAATACTACGAAAAAGTATCTAATGTGTCTGTAGAAAGAGAAAACTAAGATTAACCATTTGTAAAAATATAAGTTATTGCCGGTCATGGGAAACTGTGGTCGGCATTTTCTATCTGAATAAAAGGTCAGGAGGAAGAACAGAATGAAATTACATATTATCGACGAGGCAGAACGTTGCCTGAAATGTAAAAAAAACCACTTTGTCAGCAAGGGTGTCCGATTCATACACCTATCCCACAAATCACTCAATTATTACTTGAAAACCGTTTGATGAAAGCCGGTGAAATCCTTTTTTGCAAATAATCCAATGTCCGCTGTCTGCTCCACCGTATGTAACCATGAAAATCAATGTGAAGGCCATTGTGTTTTAGGAAGAAAGAGCAGTCCAATCCATTTTAGCAGTATTGAGAATTTCATTTCCGATTCTTATCTTGACAGGATGGAACTGCCGAAAATTGAGAAAAACGGACAGAAAGTAGCGGTGATCGGTTCAGGACCGGCAGGAATTAAGTTGCTATCAAGCTTGCATTAGCAGGTTATAAAGTAACGATTTTCGAAGAACGAAGCAAAATCGGCGGTATGCTGCAGTATGGAATTCCAGAATTCCGTCTTTCAAAATCTGTGATCGACCGATACAAAAAAGAAAATGGAAGAATTGGGAATCCGGATTCGCCCGAATACCGTGATCGGAAGTGCAATCGTGATCGATAATCTGTTCCGCGACGGATACAGCAGTGTCTCTGTAGGAACAGGAGTATGGAGACCGAAGGCAATCGGAATTAACGGAGAGAGTCTTGGAAATGTATACTTTGGGATTGATTACCTCAGAAGACCGGAGGCACATCAATTGGGAGAGAAAGTAGCTGTTATCGGTATGGGAAATGTTGCGATGGCTGTAGCCAGAACTGCATTGCGTCATGGTGCAAAAGAGGTTACACTGTATGCAAGAGGAAAACGCATTTCCGCAAGCTCTCATGAGGTGTCTTATACAAAACTGGAGGGCGCAGACTTTGTGTTTGGAAAGGCAATAGAGTCGATCAATGAAGCCGGTCCGATGTTTAAAACAAGTATATTTGATGAAAACAATAAAGTGATTGGATATGAAGAAAAAATTAGATCAGGTAGAAGCAGACTCTGTAATCATTTGTGTGAGCCAGGCACCAAAGAATAAGCTGGTACTTACAACGGATCAGTTAAAAACGACAGAGAAGGGACTTCTTCTGACAGATGAGAACTGCATGACAACACATGAAGGTGTTTTTGCAGCAGGAGATGTTGTACAGGGAGCGAATACGGTGGTTCATGCTGTAGAGGAAGCAAAACGGGCTGCTGAAGGGATGATTCGATATATGGAAAGGAAAGAAAATGAGTGATTTATATCTTACATTAAAAAATGGAATGAAAATGCCGCGTCTTGGTATGGGAACCTGGATGCTTGGTGAACATCTGTCAATCTACCAGCAGGAAAAGAAGGCGCTTCAGGCAGGGCTTGATGCAGGATTTACTTTAATAGATACAGCTGAAATGTATGGAAATGGACTTTCAGAGAAATTAATCGGGGATACGATCCAGGGATATTCTCGAGAAAAAACTCTTTCTTGTTTCAAAGGTATATCCGCACAATGCAGGACGTCCGCAGATTTATGACAGTATTGACCAGACATTGCATAATCTTAAAACAGATTATCTGGATATGTATCTGTTACATTGGCGCGGAAGTATTCCGTTGGAAGAAACAGTGGATGCAATGGAAGAACTGGTGAAAAAAAGGCAAGATCAGAAGCTGGGGCGTATCCAATCTGGATACATCAGATATGAAAGAACTGTTTTCAGTTCCAAATGGAGATCACTGTCAGGTGGATCAGGTATTGTATCATCTGGGATCCCGTGGGATAGAGTATGATCTGATGCCCTGGCTGGAAGAACATCAGACACCGATTATGGCGTATTGCCCACTTGCACAGGCTGGAAGCCTGCAAAGAAGCTTGTTAAAGAACAAAGAAGTGCAGAAAATAGCAAAAGCTCGTGGCATTACACCGATGCAGGTACTTCTCGCATTTGTTCTTCGGAAAGACCAGGTGATTGCAATTCCAAGAAGTGGCAGAACAGAGCATGTACTTCAGAACTGGGCAGTAAAAGATGTTATCCTTACAGACGAAGAATACGCTGCTCTTGACCGTGCATTTCCTGCACCGGAGCATAAGACCTATTTGGATATTGTATAGAATAAGCTGTGAGAAGAAGTATTGTGAAAATATAACAAAAACGTGTGGAAACGATTACATTGTCTTGAAATAAACAAGGTTTGTCAACGAAATCAATGACAAAACGATGAAAAACAGAAAAAAATTAAGTGAATCTGTCTCTAGAAAAAGAAATCTCTGAATGCTATTCTGTTAGTGCAATAAAGGAAAATAAGAATAGAAATTTTAAAGAGAGTTTATAGGAGGCAGGGGAATGAGAAGAGTTTTGCAGAATCTGATCATCGCATTTACAGTTATCTTTTGTTTACAGGCATGTTTTTATATAGAAAATCAGAATATGTGGAAGCAAGTGGACAGTATACAAGTAACATAACAATCCGTAACACTTCACCGCTTGAACTGGAAAATGTTCAGGTTAAGTTCAACGGAGCAGAAACAGTAACAATCGGGGCAATGCAGTCTGGAGAGAAAAGAGTGATTGAGATTCCGGAAGAAGCAAAACCGGCAGTTACAGTCCAGGTGAGCGGAACATCTGATCTGGCCGGAAAATTCGCCGGACATTTCAGCGGAAGAATCACAGACGGAACAGAAGCTGTGATTTATCTTGAAGAAGATATGACACTTGGAGTTTCATCGAATGTGATAGATGATTGAAGAGAACAAGACTTATAAATTTCAAAGTCTTTCATAATATGAAGAGAGTGGACAGCAGAAATTAGTTTTGCTGTCCACTCTTTTTATGCTATTATGTAATTGTTCAGAGCCAAGCAAAATTTAAAAAACAGGTATAAAATGCTTGCATTTAAGACTGTTTTTTAAATTTTATTTGGCGGATACGCCACACCGACGAAATGCGTAGCATTTTGGAGGTTGGCTCTGAACAGTTATGCTATTATGAAGAAAGAAATGACATCGGTGAAAATTATATTATAATAATAGGAAAGGATAATGATAATGAATCAGAAAATCATTCTTGCATCAGCATCTCCGCGCAGACGAGAGCTGCTTGCGCAAATCGGTTTAGAATTTGAGGTAAAGGTAAGTAATAAAGAGGAAGTCTATACAAGTACAAAACCACAGAAGATTGTAGAAGAACTTGCATTGATGAAAGCAGAAAATGTTGCATCTGATCTTCAGGCAGAGGGAGTAGAATTGAAAAAATACAATTGTGATCGGAGCAGATACAATCGTTGTACGTGACGAAGAAATCCTTGGCAAGCCAAAGAATGAAGATCATGCATATGAGATTCTTCTAAGCCTTCAGGGAAGAGCTCATGAAGTCTATACAGGTGTTGCAATTTTTCCTATAATAATGCAGGTGAGAAAGAAATCATTAACCATGCGGTAGAGACAAAGGTTCATGTGCATGAGATGAGCGAAGAAGAAATCCGTGCGTATATCGCAACCGGAGATCCGATGGATAAGGCGGGAGCTTATGGAATCCAGGGAAGCTTTGCGGCGTATATAGATGGAATCGAAGGGGACTACTATAATGTGGTTGGACTGCCGGTATCATATGTTTACCAGCAATTGAAAAAACGCTAAACATATATTGTTACATTTGTAATTATATAGTATAATACATATGTTGTCGCTCCTAATCTGGCAACAGAAAGGGGGTGTGAATATGTCGATATTTATCTCTTTTCTTGTTTCCGTCGTAGCAAGTGTAGTTGGCTACTATGTTTGCAAATGGCTAGACGGAGATGACAGCGACAATTAGCCTGAATGGATGCTCAACCATCAAAAAGAAGACCCCTCATGAGTTGGCGGCTCATGAGGGGTCATTTTTGTGTGAATATATTCATCTCTTTTCTTAGCTACAGTCACTATATCACATAATCGTAGCTACAACAAGTATATGTTGAAAAATAAAATTTTATTTATCACACCTATGATATGGTTTAAAAATGGGTGCTTTTCTTTTGAGAAAACAAAATTGTAACAAAAATGTAACATCTGTTTTTGTTATTATTCTGAAAAGGATACGAAAAACAGGAGAAAAATTATCATTAATATACAAATTAAGACGAAGTGTCTATGAATTTTTTTTTGAATCGTACAAATGTATAGAAATAAAAACAATTTTATTGTGGAAAATGCGCATGAAAAAAAGAGCGGATTCTAAAATAAGAGCGAAAAACGGTTAAAAAAGTAATAAAAAATAGACAAAACGTAGAATAAAAAAAGAGCAAATTGAAATAAAAAAAGTGTTTTTTATGAATTTAACTTGTTGAAGTGGAACGTTGACAAAGAGAAAACATGGGAGTAATATTTAGTCAACTTTTCGGAGAACATGACGTTTTAATGCGATTATAAGCAGTAACATTTGCCATGCTGTATACGAAAAGTGACAAAATACAGCAATATACATTAGGTAGAAAGGGAGGGAGCAATACGGGAAATCTGGCAGACAATCTTATGGAAGAACTGAATTGTGAGAAAGTGTTCACACTTCCGGTTCTTGGCGGGATCAATGAATCTGTAGTAGTTACCTGGATCATCATGGCAGTGCTTGTGATAGCATCCATTATTCTGGTAAGAAACTTAAAGGTTGAGAATCCCGGAAAAGTGCAGTTGGCTCTCGAAGCCGGTATCGGCGCCGCTGAGGACTTCTTTGTCGGAGTACTTGGGAAGAGAACAAGGGCTATGTACCGTATCTGATTACGGTTCTGTTATATCTCGCCTGTTCAA
>VOFI01001887.1_pt1 | contig 55013 bp, 60 predicted proteins | sample 5384131 | NCBI WGS metagenome assembly VOFI01 (sample SAMN12384728, study PRJNA508395) | human gut metagenome | isolation source: healthy gut H | host: Homo sapiens
CAAATTGTACTTCGTTCAGTTACGTGTGCTGAGCAGCCAAGAGGGCGGGTCTACAGTAACTGAAGTCGGCAACAAGGTAGCCGTATCCGGAAGGTTGCAGTCTGGGAAACGGAAGAAGTAGGAGTTGCATTACTGTCTGAGATGTCAGGACATCAAAGGGATACACAAAGTATCGGAGAACCGAGGTTACAGAAAGTATAACTCGCAAATATGATACGGGTATCCAGTTATATCGATGGCGATGACGCTTTAGGTCACACCCGTTCTCATCGAACACGATGGTTAAGGGCCTAAAGCGGCCGATGGTGCGCTATGCTGGAGACGGTATGGGAGAGCAGGTGGCTGCCGGAATCGGTACAGTCAGAGGAAAGTCTGATTGGGCTTATAAGCTCGGCTGGTTAGAGCGCACGCCTGATAAGCGTGAGGTCGGTGGTTCGAGTCACTTAAGCCCATGTGACAGAAACCAAAACTGACCGGAAAAGTCAAGAGCAAATACCAACAATGGCATAGTACCTGTAAGGGGGCATCGGCTCAGTTGGGAGGAGGCACCTGCCTTGCAAGCAGTGTTCGAGTTGGGAATCTCTCTGTCTCCACGGAATCGAGGAACAAAACTGTTTCGATTCACTGAGGAGTGGCAGAGCGTTCCACGGTGGCTCTGCGAGAATCGCGCAGCGATTTCTCAGTAACTTGCGAGAAGCAAGTTATATGGTACCTATGAAAACCTTGTTTCGATTGAAAATAATCTCGAAGTATCAATATCGAGCTTGTGAGAGAGATCAGAGGGATCTCAAAAGCAACGAGAGATGGGAAGATGAAAGGAGTAACATTCCGATCATCGAAAACGAGGCATCCGAGGCCATTGAGGTAACATCGGCCTGGACAAAAGCAATTTAAGAACAACCAGGTCTGCAAGAGCTAACGCTATGCAAAACAGACCGAGACGAGAATAACAAGACTTATTCTGCAGGTTAAGCAGCTGTAAAGAGCGCAGGGAGGATGCAGAGGGTGAAAGCCCCGTAAGCGAAAAAGAGCGCGGAAGGGAGGCAGGATCCAGAGTACCACGAGACACGAGAAATCTTTAGGGAATGAGCGGGGACCACCCTGTAAGGCTAAATACTCTTAGTGACCGATAGCGCATAGTACTGTGAAAAAAAAGGACCCCGGGAGGGGAGTGAAAAGAACCTGAAACCCTGTGTTTTACAAGCTGTGAAGTATCGAAAGGGTACAACCGCGTACTTTTGCAGAACGGTCCGGCGAGAGTTACGTCGGCTGGCGAGGAAGAATATCAAACTCCAGAATGACCCCCGGGTAACAGATGATTCACATCTGTTGAGGTGGCGATGACTGCATCGAGATAAGTTGGGTAGTCAAAGGGAAAGAGCCCAGACCTACAGCTAAGGTCCCAGACTGCACGAGTGTTAAGTGGAAAAGGATGTGGGATTTGGAAAAGACAACTAGGATGTTGGCTCAGAAGCATGTCCGGGGCTGAAACACGACACCGAAGCTTAGGAATGTGTAATTGCACGTTGGTAGAGGAGCATTCTTACCGGGAAGAAGCAGTATTGTAAGGTATTGTGGACTGGTAAGAAGAGAGAATGCCGGAATGAGTAGCGAGATGGAGGTGAGAATCCTCCAGGCCGAATATCTAAGGTTTCCAGAGTAAAGCTGATCTGCTCTGGGTAAGTCGGGGCCTAAGGCGAGGTCGAAAGACGTAGCCGATGGACAACAGGTTGAGATTCCTGTACTACGATATGACAGAACTGTGGGGACACAGAGGGGAAGTGTGAGCCGGGAAAGGGAAGCCCGGTGCAAGCGAAGTAGGAGCTCGACTGGCAAATCCGTCCATGCAATCCGAAGGCGTGACGCGCACCGAATTCAAGTAGGGAAGCAGGTGAGCCAGCTGTCGAGAAAAGCCGCTTTGTTCATATGATACCCGTACCGTAAACCGACACAGGTAGATGAGGAGAGAATCCTAAGGCCGACGGGAGAAGCATTGTTAAGGAACTCGGCAAAATGACCCCGTAACTTCGGGAGAAGGGTGCCTGCGAGAGCAGGCCGCAGAGAATAGGCTCAAGCAACTGTTTAGCAAAAAACACAGGTCTATGCGAAACCGAAAGGTGAGGTATATGGGCTGACGCCTGCCCGGTGCTGGAAGGTTAAGAGGAGGAGTCAGGCAACGAAGCTCCGAATTTAAGCCCCAGTAAACGGCGGCCGTAACTATAACGGTCCTAAGGTAGCGAAATTCCTTGTCGGGTAAGTTCCGACCCGCACGAAAGGCGTAATGATTTGAGCGCTGTCTCGACAATGCACCCGGTGAAATTGAAGTACCAGTGAAGATGCTGGTTACCTGCGCCAGGACGGAAAGACCCCATGGAGCTTTACTCCAGCTTGATACTGGGATTCGATGCTGTATGTACAGGATAGGTGGGAGACTGAGAAGTGATTACGCCAGTAATCATGGAGTCGATGTTGGGATACCACTCTTGCAGCATTGGGTTTCTAACCTGCGCCCGTGACCCGGGCGGGGGACAATGTCTGGCGGGGAGTTTGACTGGGGCGGTCGCCTCCGAAAGGGTATCGGAGGCGCTCAAAGGTTCCCTCAGGATGGTTGGAAACCATCCGAAGAGTGCAAAGGCAGAAGGGAGCTTGACTGTGACACCGACGGGTGGAGCAGGTACGAAAGTAGGACTTAGTGATCCGGTGGTATTAAGTGGGAATGCCATCGCTCAACGGATAAAAAGCTACCCTGGGGATAACAGGCTTATCACTCCCAAGAGTTCACATCGACGGAGTGGTTTGGCACCTCGATGTCGGCTCATCGCATCCTGGAGCTGTAGCAGGTTCCAAGGGTTGGGCTGTTCGCCCATTAAAGCGGTACGCGAGCTGGGTTCAGAACGTCGTGAGACAGTTCGGTCCCTATCCGGCGCAGGCGAAGGATATTTGAGAGGAGCTGCCCTTAGTACGAGAGGACCGGGGTGGACGGACCGCTGGTGTATCTGTTGGCTACCAAAGCCATGGCAGAGTAGCCAAGTCCGGCAGGGATAAACGCTGAAGGCATCTAAGCGTGAAGCCCCCTCAAGATGAGTTATCCCAATAAGTAAGACCCCTTAGAAGAGTATGAGGTAGATAGTTTTGAGGTGGAAGTGCAGTAATGCATGGAGCTGACAAATACTAATCGGTCGAGGGCTTATCCTGACAGGTTGGGAATGGATGTAGAAGATACAAAAGAGGATTTCAGTGTTCAGTTTTGAAGGTATGAAACAGGGAACTGGACAAATACTTTCAGGTAGGACCCAAGAGAAGGGTCTATTCCTCCTTAGCTCAGTCGGTAGAGCATGCGGCTGTTAACCGCAGTGTCGTTGGTTCGAGTCCAACAGGGGGAGTTAAAAAGCAGCACAGATCGAAAAGACCTGTGTTTTCTTCTGGGAATGCAAATCCAGTGAGAGGTATGTCTGCTTTTACAGTAATCACCTGGCTCCGTGGTCAAGCGGTTAAGACATCGCCCTTTCACGGCGGTAACACGGGTTCGATTCCCGTCGGAGTCATTTCTGACAACATAAGTTGTTTGATTAGGTACCCGTAAGGGTTTTGGACCTTTAGCTCAGTTGGTTAGAGCAACCGGCTCATAACCGGTCGGTCCTGGGTTCGAGTCCCCGAAGGTCCATTAGTTACATAGTTTTTTGGCCCAGTGGCTCAGTTGGTTAGAGCGCCGCCCTGTCACGGCGGAGGTCGCGGGTTCGAGTCCCGTCTGGGTCGTTTCTTTTAAAAGAAATTATAATTTTATATGCTGGTATGGCGGAATAGGCAGACGCAAGGGACTTAAAATCCCTCGGGGGCAACTCCGTGCCGGTTCAAGTCCGGCTACCAGCACTTTTTTGTAAGGTCTGATTTTGGCGTATGCTGAGATTGGATTTTTTTGTTGTTTTATAAAATATAGCATTTTTGAGTGGAGCAAAGGAGCGTTTGTTCCACTTTTTTTTATTCATGACAATAGAATGTACGCTCTGCGAGCATTCTATTGTCTGTCACAGGAATGTCAAAAAGCCGTCCGAAAGAAAATAGCTTCTATTCGGACGGCTTTTTATATTAATGATATCTGTTATGAAAATGCCTGTAATTCATACAAGCTGCTTTTACCGAACCGTCCATGCTTCTGCACAGATCGGTGTGTCAGCATTGACAGTAATGGTTCCGCAGGTACGGTCATCAGGCAACTCCCAGTAGGCAATGACGGTATCCTGTTTAGCAGAAAGCTCCAGAATGCCGCGGTCAGCAATCAGATGAAGCTCTGTTAAGCCGGCAGGAAGCTGGGTGGCTTTATCTGCACATGTAAAGATACCGGTTGCTGCATCATAGGCGCAGACATTTCCTAAAATGGAGAAGGAAACTTTGCCGGTGCTGCCAAGGGATACGTCAATGCCAACTGCTGCAGGAGAAGTCAGCTCTGCCTGGCAGGATGTGGTGTCAGCTGCGTGGAAGAGTGTGTTCGCTGCTTTTTTGCATCAAACCATTCATGAACAGGATGCTGTGCAAGAATCCATTCACCATCCTGCTTGATCAGCTCAAGTTCACGGGGCAACGTCAGCATGCCGGTATAGAGACGTTCCGGATTCTGGGTGCGCAGCCACTGAATCAGTACGATGCGGTCAGGTGCGTTATTATAGGTTTGTCCGGCATAAGCGAGTTCTGTATAGGAAGCACGTTTGCCGGCGCTGTAGTTGGTAAAGCGGAAGCCGTCAAAATCGCCGATAAAGTATTCACTGGAAGCAGTATAGAAAATCCATTTTTCAGTGCCGTCCGGCGTAGAAATCGGGCGCAGATCGGGACATTCGTTGGCAGTTTCAAAAGTCAGTTGCTGAGTGATCTCCCAGTGGAGCATATCTGTGGAACGAAGGATGGCATATTCCATGCCTTTTAAGTAAAGGGACATGATAAATGCTTTGGATTTTTCGTGCCAGTAAACCTTGGGGTCACGGTTGTCTGTTTTGAGAAACGGAACAACTGCTCCCGGAAGCTTCTGCAGAGTGAGACCATGATCGGTGCTGTATGCTGTGTGCTGGGTGTAGTCTTTTCCCTCGCTGCAGGCGCTGTCATGGCTGCCGCCGGCTGCGGTATAGAAGAACAGGAGTGCATCCTTGGGAAGGCTTCGATAGAGGTTGCTGTCAGCAGCTGCCTGAATTTCATCCCTGTGCTCGTTTGTCAGACCGCAGCCGGAGAAGATGGTTCCCTCTTCATCCGGAAGCATGGCAACAGGAAGCCGTGTCCAGTGGAGCAGGTCGGTACTGGTGGCATGTCCCCAGCTCATATTGTTCCAATTGACACCGAAGGGATTGTGCTGATAATATAAGTGATAGGTTCCATTGTCGTAAACAAGACCATTTGGATCGTTGATCCAGCCTGCGTTGGCTGTAAAGTGGACAGCCGGATGCACTTCGCTGGAGACAGGAAGCTCGTCAGTCTGAGTGACTGCATCTTCAAAACCTGCAGGAAACTCTGCAGACAGGGTCAGCGTGCGTCCCATCCATTCAGAACCCGGCAGAGGGGAAAGATATTCGTAGGAATAGGTTCCGTTGTCTGCAGCGGCTTCTCCGAAAGGAAAATAAACACATAAAAGAAGCTTTTCGCCGTCAAAAAGTTTCAGGACCCTGGTATCTTTCGGGTGGGATACAACCGGAAGACAGAGAAAAGGATGCTTAATTGTAAGCTGCATATGGAAATCCTCCAATTTTTTTCTTCATCATAAAATGAATGGCGGAAAAAAGTCAATATGGGAAGTGTGGAAAGTACTGTGGGATATCACAGAAAATTGTGAAATAGAAAAAGAAGGGTAGAAAACAGGATGAAAACAAAAGGCAAATCCGGTGTTATGGATATGACGCAGGGAAATATGGCGATGCTGATCTTAAGCTTTGCATTGCCGTTGATGTTGGGAAATGTATTTCAACAGTTTTATACGGTGGCTGATACGGCCATTGTGGGAAAAATACTTGGAGTGGATGCGTTGGCAGCACTCGGCACTGTAGAGTCGATAAACTGGCTGGTTCTGGGGACCATTCAGGGAATCACCCAGGGCTTTGGCATCCTTGTTTCCCAGCAGTTTGGTGCCAAAAAAAGAGGAGGCGCTTCAGGAAACCATTTTTCATGCGTCCTTTCTGGCAGTAGTGGCGGCGATTTTATTTACCGTTGGTATTCTGATCGGATTACCTGGTTTGGTCGGGATTTTACAGGTTCCTGTTGATATTCGCCCGATCTGTCTGGACTATTTGTATGTGCTCTTTGGCGGTATTCCGCTGATGATGCTCTATAATTTTACTGCGGCTATGCTGCGGGCGTTTGGAGACAGTAAAACACCTCTGACAGCATGTGTTATCGCAGCGCTGTTTAATATTGCGCTGGATTTATATTTTATCCTGGAGCTTGGCTGGGGTGTAAAGGGTGCAGCGCTTGCAACTGTGATCGCCCAGACCCTTGCTTCTGCATATTGTCTGTGGAAGCTGTGCCGGATCGAGGTGCTTGCAGAAAAAAGGAAGGTCGCCAAATGGAGACTTCATGCCGGACTTTGCGGGAAGCTGATCTATCTTGGATTACCGATGGCATTTCAAAACCTTGTGATCGCCATTGGAGGTATGATCGTGCAGACTGTGGTAAACAGCTTCGGCGTTGCATTTATCGCAGGCTATACGGCGACGTGCAAGCTTTATGGTATCCTTGAGGTGGCAGCGACCTCCTATGGCTTTGCAATGGTTACCTACACGGGTCAGAACCTCGGTGCGGGAAAAACAGACAGGATCAAGGAGGGAACCAGAATCGGTGTTTTGATCGGTGTGCTGACTTCCTTTGTCATTACCGGACTGATGTTTCTGTTCGGACGAAATATTCTGGGACTTTTCATCTCTGCAGATGCAGCCCAGGGCAGTCAGGCTGCGGTGGTTGCATGGCGCTTTTTGCGGATTATGAGCAGCTTCTTATGGGTACTGTATATTTTACATATCGTCCGCAGCGTGATCCAGGGAATGGGAAATACCGTGATTCCGCTTGTATCCGGAATTTTTGAATTTATCATGAGAACCGGTGCAACGTTGATTTTACCGGTGCTTTTTGGAGAAAATGGAATTTTATTCGCAGAGGTACTGGCATGGATGGGCGCCGATCTGGTGCTGATTCCGGGATATTTTTATATGCGAAAAAAGCTGCTTTCGGGCAGATCGAACCAGGGTGATGTTCAAAGCACAGTTTGAAGTTCTGAGAAAGAGAAAAACCAGCCCTACGGCGGGAGGTTCCGGTTGGAAGCTCCTGTGCCGCAGGGCTGGTTTTTTCTCAGCGTCGGTTTTGCTGGTAATAGCTTAAGAAGTCCGCAATTTTGTCCGCAGATTCCTTAAGTACCTCGATCCGGGGCAGGTATACGACCCGGAAGTGATCAGGCTGTTCCCAGTGGAAGCCTCCGCCATGGATGAGCAGGATTTTTTTATCGCGCAGAAGATCGAGGGCAAACTGTTCGTCGTTGGTGATATGGAACTTTTTGACGTCGAGCTTCGGGAACATGTAAAAGGCTGCTTTCGGTTTTACAACGCTCAGTCCGGGAATGTCCTTTAATGCCTGATAAATGCACTCACGCTGCTCATAAATCCGTCCGCCAGGCGTTAAATAATTGCTGACGCTCTGGTAGCCGCCGAGGGCAGTCTGGACGATGGACTGCGCGGGAACATTGGAGCACAGGCGCATATTAGAGAGCATGCGGATGCCTTCGATATAGTCCTGCGCGATGGCTTTGTTGCCGCTTAAAATCATCCATCCAATTCGAAAGCCTGCGATCATGTGGGACTTGGACAAACCGCTGAAGGTGACACAGAACAGGTCGGGAGCCAGGGATGCGATGGAAATATGCTCGCCGCCGTCCATGACCAGTCGGTCATAAATCTCATCGGAAAAGATGATCAGATGGTGCTGACGCGCGATTTCCACGATTCCTTCCAGAACTTCCTTCGGATAAAGCGCGCCGGTCGGATTGTTGGGATTGATGATGACGATCGCTTTCGTGTGGCGCGTGATCTTTTTCGAATGTCGGCAAGGTCAGGATACCAGTCTGCCTGCTCGTCGCAGAGATAATGGACGGCTTTTTGCCGCCTGCAAGCGTTGCGCAGGCAGTCCAGAGCGGGTAGTCGGGGGAAGGGATCAGGATTTCATCCCCGTCGTCCAGCAGGGCGGACATGCTTAAATTGATCAGCTCGCTGACACCGTTTCCCGTGTAGATATCCTCGATGGTGACGTTGGGGATATTCTTGATCTGGGCATACTGCATGATTGCCTTGCGGGCTGCAAACAGTCCCTTAGCGGGAGAATAGCCTTCGCATTCCGTCAGCTGCTGGCGCATGTCGTAAATGACTTCATCGGGAGTGCGGAAGCCGAAGGGGGCGGGATTGCCGATGTTCAATTTTAAAATCTGAACGCCGGAGGATTCCATCCGTTCCGCTTCATCGACAACCGGACCGCGGACATCGTAAAGAACATTGTTCAATTTGGAAGACTTTTTTAAACAGCGTCGGCTGGGAAGCAGACGGAACGGAAAAGTCTGAACCGTCCTGACGGGAAGAAGATTTCTTCTGAACCGAATCGGAACGTTTGGAGAATGCAGAAGATTGAACTGAACCTGCGGCGGAGGAACCGTTGACCGTGTCTGGATGAGGACGAAAATTGAACTCGCTCGAAAGCTTCGTACCGCCTGAGTTCAATTTTTCTGAACTGAAATCCTGTGCAGAACCGGTGCGCCCTGCCAGCCAGTCTGCATCGACCTGGAGGGCATCTGCAAGAAACTGCAGGATCTCAGCGCGGGGCATGGTTTTGCCGTTGACATACTGGCTGATGTGGCTTTTGCCGAGCTTTAAATTCTGTTCTTCCGCAAGATGTAAAAGATCAATCGGTTTCATTTGCTGCTGATTCATGGATTCCTTTAAACGGGATGCAAAAAGTTCATAGGCTATGTTTGACATAGAAAGCTCCTTTTCCTACAAACAATAGAGTGCACGCTCTGCGAGCATTCTATTGCCATGAATGATACTTGAACATGGAGTTCAAATTATGAATATAAGTTTAAAAATGAAAAGCAATTTAAATCGAATATAAAGTTCAAAAAACAGGATACGGCATGATCCATAAAAACCGGATACTGTTGAATTGAATTATATCATAAAATTGAAATGGTTCAAGATAAAAAGCGAAAGTTAAAAATTAAACAAAGGGAGCGTTCGCAGAAAGATTTGCAGGCAAAAAATCTTTGCCTTTTGGAATGAAATTTGTTACAATACTATCGATATCAGGTAAACAAAATTTGCTGTAAGAAAGTAATACAGCCGGAAAATCTGCCGGTGTCTTTTGAAGAAGACAGGTAAGTCTCCCCGAAGGGAGCCGGGCGGCAGAAAGACGGAAACGATCGTAACAATTATCGTGATGATCCTTATCATAATAAGGTCATAATAAGGAAAACCATGGTGGTCACAGGACGATCCGGATCATGAAGAAAAGAATTGCCAGGAAGGGAATTTGTCTTTCAAAAAGACAGGTTCCCTTTTGTTGTGCGAAATTTCGACGATAGAGCAGGTGCAGTTGAACGAAACCGGTGCAGCGGCGGTACGGCAGTTTTTGACATCAGAATAGATTGCAAACAGGAATAAAGTGATGATAAAGGGGAGTAGACTGGGATTTTCCTATTTCTGGGACGGGGAGAGCATTCCGGTATTTGAACAAGCGAATATAGAGCTGAAAGAGGGCGAATGGACGGCGATCCTTGGATGCAACGGCTGCGGAAAGTCCACGCTTGTGCGTCTGATGAACGGATTGCTGCCGCTTCAGGACGGTAATCTTTCTGTAAATGGCATAAATGCAGGAAATCCTGCAAATAAGTGGGAACTGTGCAGGGTATGCGGCATGGTATTCCAGAATCCGGATAATCAGTTTGTTTCTTCTGTGTTGGAAGAGGATATCGCTTTTGGTCTGGAAAACGCTCAGGTTCCGGAACGGGAGGTTACATCGAAAGTGAAAGCAGCGCTGGAACTGGTCGGGCTGGAAGGGTATGAAAAGCGTTCTCCGTCGAGCTTGTCCGGTGGGCAGAAACAGCGGGCGGCACTGGCGGGGGTGCTGGCGTTGAACCCGGAGATCCTGATCTTTGACGAGGCGACTTCCATGCTGGACCCGAAAGGACGCCGGGAAGTACTGGCAGAGATGAAAAAGCTGCGCGATTGTGGAAAAACAGTTGTGATGATCACCCATGATGTGGAAGAGGCTGTGTTGGCAGATCAGGTGATTTTGATGGGACGTCCCAATGGACAGAAGGATCCGAATACCGTCCTTGCACAGGGGAGTGTGCGGGAAATTCTGACGGATAGCAAACTGTTGATACAGGCGGGAATTGTACCGCCCATGGCAGTTCGGATGTATGAAGATTTAAAACTGGCGGGAATTGAACTGAACCGATGCCCGCTGACGAAAGAGGAGCTGGCAGAAGCGCTATGCCGATGGAAGTCAGAAAATTAACAGTTGGATATGGGGCAGCTTGGGTGCTGGATCAGGTCAGCCTGCAAATCGGGGCAGGAGAGTTTGTCGGGATCGTCGGGTGCACCGGCTGCGGCAAAACCACGCTGTTAAAGGCGATGGCTGGACTGTTGAAAGTGCAGGACGGAGAAATTCTGCTGGACGGGGAAAATATTTTTTCCAGACGATTCGATCGGGCAGTTCTGCGCAGAAAAAGTAGGAATGGTATTTCAGTATCCGGAATATCAGCTTTTTGCACAAACCGTGGAGAAGGATGTGGGCTTCGGACTGAAATACAGCAGACTTAGCCGGGAGGAAAAACAGGAACGAGTCAGATGGGCGTTGGAGCAGATGGGATTTTCCTATGAAGAAATCAAAGATCAGTCGCCGCTTTCTTTATCCGGCGGAGAAAAGCGCAGAGTGGCGATCTCCGGTGTTCTGGCGACAAAGCCGGAGCTTCTGATGCTGGATGAGCCGCTTGCCGGACTGGATCCGATGGCGCGGGAGATGTTTCTGGAATTTCTGGAAGGACTGACAGGGCAGGGCGTATCAGTTGTAATGGTATCCCACAATGTAGACGCACTGGCACAGCATGCTGCACGGATCATTGGAATGAAGCAGGGCAAAATTGTAATGGATGGAAGCTGTCAGGAGGTATTGGGAGACAGCAGGGCGCTTCGGACGATCGGACTGCTCGGCAGCGAAGCAGCGCAGACCGCGGAGCTTTTGCGGGCAAACGGTGTGCTGCCGGAGGGGGCGGCAAAGCGGAGAGGGCTTACGCCTGCGCTTCAGGAAGAGATGGAAAACGTTCCCGTGGAAGAAAAAGAGGATTCTGTCGGGCAGCGGGCTTCCCGTTACTTATGAGGCGCTGCGGGACGAGATTATCGGTGCGTTGACTGGGGAAAAAGGAGAAAACAGATGATGCAGATGCCGATGGGGCAGTATCGCCCCGGAAATACATTTTTTCATCGGGCAGATGCGAAAGGAAAGCTGCTGGGGCTGTGCCTGGTGATTGCAGCGGTGATCGTGTCCAAAGGGCTGATTGGCTGTATCGCCGCGGCGGCAGCGGCGCTGACGGTATCGTATTTGGCAGGGATATCCCTGCGGGAGCAGATAAAACAACAAAAAAGGGATGTGTCGGTTTTTAGCAGTGATCTTTTTGATGAATGCGTTTTTTACAGCGGGGAGCATTGCATCTGGAGCTGGTGGATTTTTCGGCTGAGCCGGGAGGGAATCCGGCAGGGGGCGATGGTGGTCGTTCACCTGATATTGATTTTAGTTTTCTGCATGGTGCTGACGATCACGACAGAGCCGATGGAAATCACACATGGGCTGGAGGAGCTGCTTTCACCGCTTTCGAAGGTCGGTGTTCCGACGGAAGAAATCGCGATGATTCTGGGGGTTGCAATGCAGTTTATCCCGGTGCTGGGAGAGGAAGCGGAGACAATCCGGATGGCGCAGACTGCACGAGGGGCTCGGTTTGAAAGCAAAAAGCTGACAGAGCGTGCGGCGAGCTTTCTGCCGTTGGTCATTCCGGTGTTTCTGGCAGCGTTTCGTCGGGCGGATGAACTGGCGTGTGCGATGGAGGCGAGAGGTTATCGCGGGCCGGGGCGGCGAACAAAGAAGAAAAAATCACTGCCAAACCGCAACGGGAATGTGGCGATTGCAGCGAGTGCGATTTTTTGGTTATGCAGGTATTCCTGCAAAAATAGAAAATAATGCATGAAAAATACCATGATGAAATGCAAATCAGAGGGATGAAATCGAAATGAAAAATTACCGCAGCGCAGTCTGAAAAAAGATGAGGGACTGCGTCGTGTGTAATAGATATTTTTTTCAAGGAGGAGAAATGTTATGTCTCAAATGTCTCAGGTAAAACGCGCAATGATTACGGCTGTATGTATTGCGCTGTGTGTGGTGCTGCCGATGGCGTTCCATTCCATTCAGAATGCAGGGGCGATTTTTTGCCCGATGCATATTCCGGTACTGCTTTGCGGTCTGCTGGTGGGCTGGCCTTATGGTCTGCTGTGCGGCCTGGCAGGTCCGCTGTTATCCAGCCTGCTGACCGGTATGCCTGCGATGGGTTATCTGCCCTGCATGATGGTGGAGCTTGGCGCGTATGGCCTGCTTTGCGGTCTGTTCATGAAATTTGTGCGCACCGGAAAAATTTATGCGGATCTGTACATCAGCCTTGTTTGTGGTCTGTTGATCGGTCGTGTGATCGCCGGTCTCTTTAGAGCACTGATCTTTTCGCCGGGAAGCTATTCCCTGGCAGCATGGGCAACCGGATATTTTGTAACCTGTCTGCCCGGTCTGGTGATTCAGCTTGTTTTGGTTCCGAGTATCGTATTTGCGCTGATGAAAGCTAGACTCGTGCCGATGCGCTATCCTGCAAAGCACTGAATATTGAAACAGAAATAAAATGTCATGTGGTTCCCCAAATGTCAGACACTGCATTGTCCAGAAAATATGAACGAATTTAGAATATTTTTCGTTTGGTTTGCTGATATAGTTGTGGAAGTGCGGAAAAAATAATGTTACAATAATACTGGTTTAAGAGGGACAAAAACGGGGGGGACCAACCAGCGAATGAAAAAAAAATACAACGAAAGTGATCAAAGAAGCGAACAAATATCTGGTAATGCAGTGCATACAGGCCTTTGAGCCTGTTACGCTGGAAAAATTGCGGAAAAGACACTGCTGAGTCGTCCTACGATCCTGGAGATCATCAATTCTTTTTAAAGAAGAAGGAATTGTAGTAAACGGCGGTTTTCGGGAATCGACAGGAGGACGGCCTCCGCAGTTGCTGTGCATAAATGGAGATTCTGCGTATGCGATTGGAATTGATTTTGAATTTCCGACAATCCGGATCGCGCTTGCAAATGCTAAACGGGAAATTGTGGGCAGACGGAAAATCCTGTTTAAGATAGATACGCAGGCAAAGAGGTTTTGGCGCGGATGCTCAGGGAGCTTGAGCATCTGCTGGAAGAATTTTCCTCTGTGCGGCCCAGGATCGTCGGGATCGGTGTCGGGATTTGCGGAACGATTCGAAAGACAGAAGGCAGATCCCTGCACATCACGAGAATCCGGGGCTGGGAGCATGTTGAATTGCAGCGGATTCTGCAGGAAAAATTTCATCTTCCGGTTTATGTAAATAATGACGTGCATTTACTGGCGCTTGTAGAAAAGAAGAAGTATATGCGGGAGGACAATTCGGATTTTGTTTATATTGGAATCCGTTCCGGCATAGGCAGTGCATACATGTATCAGAATAAACTGATGGATGGGGTACAGGGCAATGCCGGTTATATCGGGCATACTGTATTGAATGCAGAAGGTCCGATGTGTGTCTGCGGCAATCGCGGGTGTCTGGATGCCTATGCAGGAGAACTGGCATTGAATCGCAGGTATCAGGAACTGACAAATAGTGAAAACGAGTCGTATTATACAATGCGGGATTTTATGAAGCTGTCCCGAAATGGGGATGCAGTCAGCCAGAAAATTTTAAAGGATGCTGCTTTTTATCTCGGGATCACGATTTCGAACCTGATCAAGATACTGGAACCCAAAATGGTGCTGATTGCAAGCTGTGAGCCGTTAAAGGGGACAACATATTGGAATATCATGGAAGAAACCATAAAAAATATCACATCAACGAGATGGAAACGAAGCTGGAGCTGAGAGAGGCACAGCTTTTTAGAGGATGACTATGCATTGGGAGCATGCTGTTATGTTTTCGAATATTTATTTGAAACGCCGCGTTTGTCCCTGGCAATCTTGTGAGGCACAACAATAGAATGCACGCTCTGCGAGCATTCTATTGTCATGAATGAAAAAAGAAAAGCTGTCCTGTGATGAAAAACGGATCACAGGACAGCTTTTTTATCGCAAAGAAAATCCGGCTTCTATAGGATAAAAAACGTTTTGCAGGATGGTCAGGTTTTTGAAGGCTGGTGCTGCAGGCTTAGTCAATCTTTCCGGCACCAAATTCAGGGAAATCCGAAATCGTGCGTTCGAAGCCTCCGCAGACGTTGGTTGCGCTGACGACGAAAAGAGGCAGCTTTTCATAGCCTTCGTTTATGCACTCGAAGGAGCCATCGGTTTTGAAACAGGAAACCACGTCTTCTAAGGCGCGGACGGCGAGAGCGGGATTTTGCTGTGCAAGACACCAGATCATCCAGCCGGAGGCAGTTGCCCAGTAAGCACCGTTCTGGTAGGTCTCAGGTTCGACATCGATCAGCAGGCGCTCCCAGTATTGTCCTTTTAAGAGGTGGCGAACCTGACCGCGGTAGACGCAGGCATCATAATTTTTTCCAGAAAAGAGAGAACCGCCTGTTTTTCGTCCGCAGAGCAGGGAAAGCCAATGTAAAGCATGTACGCCATGCCCCAGATGTCGTACTGATGGCAGTCTTTTGTTGCGGCATAAAAGCGCCAGCAGCAGGATCAAACAGCAGGGAAAGGGAGCGCTCGACAGATTCGGCAGCTTCTGCGAAGCGGTCCGGATTTCCGACACCGTAGGTTTTGCACATGTGTTCCATCATGCGGCAGGCGCGCCAATAGAGCAGGGATTCCATATAGAGCGTGCCGGTTTTGCCGATGGTATCGGTGAAGCCGTAAGGAGAATGGGGTTTCTGAACGTCATTGTAGACCAGACCGTTTTCGTCGATGGGCAGCAGGAACAATCCCTGCTCGAGATCGGCCTCCCATTCGGTAAACAGAGGCAGGAAGGCTTCCGGATCCATCCGTCTGGAAAGGCTGTCTACGGTGAAAATCAAAAACGGCGTATTGTCGAGATTCGCTTCTCCGACGGGAGCTGCAGCGATTCCGGCAGCGTAAACAGCCAGACCGTCTGTCGTCACCCGGTCTGGCATCCATCCGTCGGCACGGCGGTGACGGACCGCATAGCGGATGCAGTTTACAATATCCTGATCCGGAATGGCGAAGCCTGCGTATTCCACCATATAGGAAAAATCGCGGAGCCACAGTCCGTCATAGCTGGCAGTGCCGTCCGGGGTATAAATCACAGTGCCGTCTGCAGCTGTGCGGCGGCAGCCATGGACAAGATCGGAGGCGAGAGCACGTAAATATTGTGTCGTATTTGTGTACATTGGTTGAAGGCTCCATTCTGTAGTGTATTTTTATTACTTTAACGTTAAAAGGTGCGGAAGCAGCCGGTCGAGTACCGCTTTGTAGCCGTTTGCGTACATGTGCATCCCCTCTACGGTATATTCCGCTTTTAACTGTCCCTTTTCATCCTTGATGTCATCGCCTACGTCTATGTAGGCTGCACCGACCTCGGCGGCGAGCTCTTTACCATCTCGTTGGCGCGGCAGATACAGTCATTGCTGCGGACTTTTAACACTTCTTTCATGCCTGCGTCGGCGACGTCCGGATTGACCGGATAATAAGCGAGCAGAAACAGCTTTGCCTGTGGAAGATGTTCGCGGATGCCGGAAAGAATGGTGCGGTAGCGGTTGTGCAGAACGTCTGGCGTGCAGGCGGGATCGTTTAAGTCGTTGGTTCCGATGTTGATAAAAATGTAGGCGGGACGGAGCGCATAAACGCAGTCCTGCATGCAGGCGAGCATTTCCGATGTGGTGAAGCCGCCGACACCGCGGTTATAGATGGTCAGCGGAAGGTCAAAATCCGCGATAAATTCCTGGATGGGAAACTGTTCCATCAGGCTGGAGCCTGCAAACAGGATCTGTCCGGGTTTGACGAACTCGTTGAGATAGCGAAAACGCATAACCCGGTCAATTTTTCCCGTATCCCCATGGAAAGCCTGATTCAGTTTGTTGTAAAATTCTGTGTCCATGAAAAACCCCCTTAGGATGTATAAAAATAATGTCGCAATGCGGTCATGGAAACGAAAGCAGGATGCAGAGAAACAGCATTCTGGACGCACATAAACGGATTTTTGTGTACGATAAAAAGAAAACCGGGACAGGCTGTAAATAGCGTGTCCCGGAATTGTACAGCCGGTTTATGTTTGACAATAGAAGGTTCGCAGAGAATACATCTATTATTCATGACAATAGAATGCTCGCAGAGCGTGCATTCTATTGTTTTGCAGTGATCGTAACCGCGTGCAGATAGGCGTCGGAGCCAGACGCACAGGTAACGGAAATGCGCTGGTTGGTGACCAGAACCCTGCAGCCGTTGATTGCGTTGACGGAATCGAGCTTGATTTCCATCTGTCCCTGAGGTGTATCGAGGAAAAGCATATTTTCGGTTGAGTTCCCGTTTACAGTGCCGGTGGCGGTCAGCGTGGAAGCGGTATTGACAGAAGCCGAGGAGCTGCTTCTTGCGCCGACTGTGGTAACGGCGTGTAGATAGCCATCATTGCCGTGGTAATAATAAACGGTCAGGGAACGTCCGCTTGTCATCATCAGACCCTTTAAGGTGTTTGCATTGTTGTCGATTACAAACTGCATCGTGCCCCCGGTGGTGGAGAGATAGAGCATGTTGTTGGTCGTTTTGGAATCTACCGTGCCGTTTATGAACGGATAAGCAGAGTTATCGCCGTTTACAGATGCAGAGGTATTGGCTGCAGAAGAAGCGTCCGCGATTTTTACAGCGTGGAGATATGCGTCAGAGCCGCGTCCGCAGGTAATGCGGTATTTGCCGTTTAAAACAAGGAAGGCACAGCTGCCCATCTCGGTAGAAGGATCCAGCCGGATGATCATCTCACCCTGAGGAGTATCCAGATGCAGATCGTTGTCCTTTGTATTTTTGTTGAGGGTTCCGGTGACGTCAACTGTGTTGTTGGTATCTACAATGACATTGCCGATCTGATTGCCGGTGGAAATTTTAGTTGCATGCAGATAGCCGTCGCTGCCGCCGGTAACGGTGACGGAAATTGCCTGATCGGGCAGCAGGATTTTACCGGCAGTGGTGTCAGTGGCATTATCGATCTTAATCTCCATTTTGCCCTGGGGGTATCCAGCAGCAAAAGGCTGCCGGTGGTGCCGGACATGACCTTGCCCTGTACGGTAACCGTATTAGCTGCCTGCGCAGGAAGCAGAAAAGCCGGTGTAAAGAGCAGGGACAGAACCAGACAGGCTGTTAAAACAAGCCCGAAATGTTTGTGCATTTTCATAAGGAAGCCTCCGTTCAATAGAATCCGTGTCAGTACAGGAAAACAGACCTGTATCAAGATAGTTTCATCATATAATAAGCCCATTTAAAAAGCAAGAAAAGTTGTCAGAAAAAAAGAGATTCTGGTACACTATGGGTTACAAGTACACTCGTGGCTTTTTACAGGAAGCAGATGAACGGATTGCTGGGCAAAACAGACTTTGGAAGCAACCGGAAATTTTTTGAGGAATGGGGAACTCAGAATGATCAACAGGGAAGATATGCTGGAACTGACCAGACGGATGACACCGAGCCGCACCTGCATGGATCGGATCGCGGGCGGATATATGGATGAGGACGGCTTTCTGGACGGAAGCTTTAACATACATTTTCTGAAGCTTTCCGGGGAAGAAAAGGCGAAGAACCTCGCGCTTGCAAAGGCGGTTCCTTTTTTCGAAGACAAATGAACAGCTAAAAGAATACGAATTTTCACCGACACAGGAAAGGCCCGGAAGCCTGTGGCAGCTGCTGATGGCGATGCGGGAGGCGAGGCTCAAAAATGACGCTCTGAACGAAACGTTTTATGAACTGGTCGGTGAGCATTATCAGAGCGTTGGAAAAGATTACGCGGTCTTTTTGTTTCACGGAACCTATGACGTCCCGCTCAAAGCGTCCGACAAGGAAAGTCTGTGGGAGTCTGAAGAGGTGTACGATTTTTTAGTGTGCACGATCAGTCCGCTGGAGGGCGAATACGAGCCTGGTGAACCGGAGAGGGGCTTTTTGTTCCCTGCCTTTTCTGACCGCAGTACAGAAATCCATCGAATCGATATTTTTCAGAAAAATGCAATGGCATCCCAGACAGAGCTGATGAAAAAGCTGTTTCCCTAGAAAACAGTGACGCAGCAAGCTGCAGTCCGTTCCTGTATGCTGATGATACAGTATTTTATTGTGCTTTGGGAAGCTGCGTAAAGATTGCGTAAAGAATATCTGCGCAGAGCTGCCAGCGGTTGACAGGAGCCAGTAGTTAAGGTATTCTGGGAAAGATGTAATTGGAAAAACGAAAATTTTAGGAGGATATTCATGATTAAAGAAGCAATTGGAGGCTTTTGTATGGCGCTGGCGGACAGCGTTCCCGGTGTATCCGGCGGTACGGTGGCCTTTATTATGGGGTTTTATGACCAGTTTATCGGTTCGGTCCATGACCTTGCCTTTGGCAAGATGGAAGATAAGAAAAAAGCAATCGCTTATCTGATCAAGCTGGGTATCGGATGGATCATCGGCATGGGGCTGGCGGTTGTCATCCTGTCAGCGCTGTTCGAAAGTCATATTTATGTGGTAAGCTCTTTGTTTATCGGATTTATTGCGGGCGCGATTCCGCTGATCATCCGGGAAGAAAGGGATGGCTTTAAGCAGTTTGGCAAGGGCATTTTATTCCTGATCCTGGGTATTGTGTTGGTGGCCGGGATCACCTGGTTAAACGGCAGAGCCGGAACCTCTTCGATGGATCTGAGCCACTTCCAGCTCGGAAATGCGATTAAACTGTTCTTTATCGGAATGATTGCGATTTCTGCGATGTTTTTACCCGGTATTTCCGGTTCCACCCTGCTTTTGATCTTCGGTGTATACATTCCGGTGATTTCTGCGATCCGCGCAGCGCTGGGGCTGCAGCTTTCCTATGTACCGAACCTGATCTTCTTTGGACTTGGTATCGTAGCAGGCGCATGTAGTGTTGTAAAGATTATCAAGGTTTGCCTGGAGCGCTTCCGCCCCCAGACGCTGTACTGCATCGTCGGCATGATGGTGGGCTCCTTCTATGCAATCGTGATGGGACCGACAACGCTGGAAGAAGCGCAGGCTCCGCTGACTTTCTCCAGCTTTCATTGGATTGCCGGCATCATCGGACTGGCGCTGGTGCTGGGCATGCAGTTTGCAAAAGAAAAGGGAAAGAAAGCCTGAAAAACAGCGTGCAGCTTGTCTCCGGATAGGAGAAAGGCTGCACGTTTTTTTCATGACAATAGAATGCTCGCAGAGCGTGCATTCTATTGTTTATCACAGAAACGTGTGTCCTGTGATACAAAAAGCCCTCCGGACGGGAGACCACTGTAGCGTACATTATCCCCGCCCGAGGATCGCGTCGAGATCCTGTGGCGCAGCGGTGATTGGCGTCAGTGAGTAGCGGTGGACGAGAAGCTGCACGACAGATTCGGACAAAAGGCGGGCAGGGTCGGACCGAGGTATATATTTTTGACACCAAGGGCAAGCAGGGTGAGCAGGATGCAGACCGCCTTCTGTTCATACCAGGAAAGCACGAGTGTCAGAGGCAGTTCGTTGATGCCGCAGCCAAAGATTTCGGCGAGGGCCTGCGCAACGTAGATCGCACTGTAGGCATCGTTGCACTGCCCCATGTCGAGAATGCGCGGGATGCCGTTGATTTCTCCGAGGTCGAGGTCGTTGAAGCGGTATTTGCCGCAGGCAGGGTCAGGACGATGGAATCCATCGGTGCTTGTTTGACAAATTCCGTGTAGTAATTTCTGCCGGGATGTGCGCCGTCGCAGCCGCCGACGAGGAAAATGTGTCGGATCGCGCCGGTTTTGATTGCTTCGACAAGCTGCGGGGCGCAGGAGAGGACGGCAGCGTGAGCAAAGCCGGTCGTCAGCATGTGCCCGCCGTTGATGCCGCTCATGCTCTGGTCGCGTTCATAGCCGCCAAGGCGCAGGGCATGACGGATGACCGGGGAAAAATCCTTATGCCCGTGTTCGTCAGCTTCAATATGAGTCAGTCCCTCATAACCAACGACGGAGGTCGTATAAATCCGATCCTGATAGCTGGGACGCTGCGGCATCAGGCAGTTGGTCGTAAACAGCACCGGGGCGGGGATGTCCTGGAATTCCTGCTGTTGGCTCTGCCAGGCGGTGCCGAAGTTTCCTGCAAGGTGCGGATATTGGTTCAGACCGGGATAGCCGTGGGCAGGAAGCATTTCGCTATGGGTATAAACATTGATGCCGGTTCCTTTCGTCTGTTCGAGAAGCTGGTGCAGGTCTTCCAGATCGTGCCCGGAAACAACGATGAAGGGACCTTTTTTGATGTCCGTGTGCACTCGTGTCGGAACGGGATTGCCGAACGCGGTCGTGTTGGCGGTATCCAAAAGCTCCATGCAGCGATAGTTGACCCTGCCGAACTCCATAATCAGGGAAAGCCATTCTTCGGCGGAATGCGTTTTGGTCAGCTCGGTGAGCCCGCGGTAAAACCAGCCGTCCACCTCCGGGTCATGAAAGCCGAGACGAGCTGCGTGATGCGCGTAGGCAGCCATGCCCGTTAAGCCGAACAGAAGCGTGGAGCGCAGGGAAACGGTGTCGGTGTCGCCCTCCCAGAGAGGGGCGATGAAGCGTTCCTTTCTCTCCGATCCGGGGCTGTCAAGGCGCCTGCGCATTGCCCGGACGCGGTCGGTAAAGCGCTTGATGGAAGCGTCATCGAAGTTGACATTGGTAAGGGTGGTAAAAAGACCATCGGCCAAAAGGGCGGTGCAGGAATCTGTCTGCACCCCCTGCCTCCATGGCGGCATGCGAAAGGCGGATCAGTTCTTCGACGAGCAGATCCTGCAAAAGCGCTGTGGACGGCTGCTTGCCGCAGACGCCCGTTTTGATGCAGCCGGTATTTCCGGCAGTCTGCTGACACTGAAAACAGAACATATCTGACATAAGCATCTTCCTTTTCTTTTTTCTGAAACGCTGTACGCCAAATGGCCTCAAATTGCAGAGCGTTCGACACACAGCGTTTTGTTTCCGGATTAGTATGAAACGGGAGAAGAAAAATATACGAAATCCTTTATCAGATTGTGTACAGAAAAAGAAAAAACGGGTATAATTCTATGAAAATGGAATTGTTTGAAAAGAAACACAAAGGAGAAAGATTGAAAAATAAAATTTTTCAATCGCGAGATTTGTGTCTGCGCGCACTTGACACAAACTCGGCATGCGCAAAAAGCGTGCGCAGAAATGAGGAGAAAAATGGTAAAGCATGTGATTTTATGGCAGTTAAAGGATTCTTTTACAGAAGAAGAAAAAACGGAAATCAAGGCGGGCATTAAAGCTGGTCTGGAAGGGCTTGCGGGGCAGATTCCCGGTCTGCTTTCCATTCAGGTACATACAGAAGGGCTTCCTTCTTCCAATGCGGATCTGATGCTGGATTCCTGCTTTGCAGATGCAGCTTCCCTGAAAGGCTATTCCGTACATCCGGCCCATGTGGCGGTTGCGGACGGCAAGGTGCGCCCGAACGTGAAATGCCGCGTGTGCATGGACTATGAGGTGACAGAGGCCTGAAAAAAGGGATATAATAAAAGTGGCAAAATGCCATTGCTTTTTCAAAATTTGATGTTTATAATAATTTATAGTGTTTAGAAATTCAAAGACAAAGGCAGGTGAATGAAATGGATAGCTGCGATGCTCACGGGCGAAGTCGCTGCATAGGATGGGAAGCAGAAAAAGCACAGAGACGCAGCAGATCCGTTTCGTTCTGAGCCTTTTTTCTGTTCAGTTCTTTCTTCTTCATGGCGATAGAGTTTCTATTGTTCCTGTCCTATGGAATCCCAATAGCACGACAAGTCAGGTGAAAAGCAGGTTGCAGAAGATGCCGCAGGCGTGGATCAACGCAAAGGGGCTTCTTTTTGTTGCGTGATTTACGCAGAAGATGGTGTCTCTGTGTGCAAGTTTGGAGAAGAAAGGAGACGGGAGAGATGGAGACAAAGGACTATACTCAAGAGATCATTGACATTATCCGGAGCAATACCTCCCCGGCGGTGATGAGCAGCCGGCTGGAGGATTACCATGCCAATGACCTTGCGGAAGTTCTCAAAAAGCTGACGGTACAGGAACGCTGCAAGCTGTACCGGATCCTGGATAAGGATATGCTTTCGGATATTTTAGAATATACGGAAGCAGATGAAGCAGCAGAGTACTTAAAAGAAATGGAACCGCGCAAGGCTGCGGCGATTCTTTCCGGAATGGAGACAGACTCGCTGGCAGAAGTGCTGCGCATGCTCGATAAAGGCAAAAAGCGTCTGTTGATCGATCTGCTGGATGACGATGTCCGCCACGATATCGAAGTGATCGCATCCTTCGATGAGGATGAGATCGGCAGCAGGATGACCACTAACTGTATTATCATCCAGAAAAATGTTACCGTGAAGGAAGCAATGAGCAGCCTGATCTGTCAGGCAGCCAAAAACGATAATATTTCTACAATTTTTGTCGTAAGCAGCCAGCAGAAATTTTACGGTGCCATCGACTTAAAAAGACCTGATTATTGCAAGGCAGGATCATCCGCTTGAGGAGCTGGTTGTAACCTCTTATCCGTATGTATATGCGGAGGAAGAGATCGACGAGTGTATCGAACGCCTGAAGGATTATTCTGAGGATTCGGTTCCTGTCCTGGATAACGATAACCGCCTGTTGGGCGTCATCACATCCAGCAGCATCATCGAGCTGGTTGATGACGAAATGGGCGAGGATTACGCAAAGCTGGCTGGTTTGACGGCAGAAGAGGATCTCAAGGAGCCGTTAAAGGAAAGCATGAAAAAAGAATGCCGTGGCTGTTGATCCTGCTTGCTCTCGGCATGGTTGTTTCGTCGGTTGTAGGCATGTTCGAGACAGTTGTGACGCAGCTGCCGATCATCATGTGCTTCCAGTCCCTGATTCTGGATATGGCAGGTAACGTCGGTACACAGTCCCTGGCTGTGACGATCCGGGTATTGATGGACGAATCCCTGACCGGCAAGCAGAAGGCAGAGCTTGTCTTTAAGGAAATGAGGATAGGTTTATGCAACGGTGGTTTGTTGGGACTGATGTCCTTTGTACTGATCGGACTCTATATTTTTGCAATCAAAGGAAAGACCCTCGCCTTTTCCTATGCGGTATCCGCGTGCATCGGTGTTGCCCTGCTTCTGGCAATGCTGATCTCCAGTGCGGTTGGTACGTGTATTCCACTGCTTTTCAAAAAGATCAAGGTCGATCCGGCAGTTGCTTCCGGTCCTTTGATTACGACCATCAACGACCTTGTTGCGGTAGTGTCCTACTACGGCTTGAGCTGGCTGTTTTTGATCGAGTTCTTCCATATGGCGGGTTAATTCTTACGGAGGATTAAGAAATTCCTTCAGAAAAATAAGCTTTTGTTTAGAAAAAATTTCGGAAAAGCCTCTGCGGCTGTTTGGAATTTGTCTTTATGATAAGGGCAAATGAAACAAACGACTGCGGAGGTTTTTTTATGGATATCGATAGAGAAAAGGAAGGAAAGTGCCTGACGGTGACAGTGCCCTGCTATAATTCGGAAAGCTATCTGGAACGGTGTGTGGAATCCCTTTTAAAAGAGCGCGACGGGCTGGAAATTATTCTGGTGGATGATGGGTCGACGGATAGAACCGGACAGCTTGCAGATCAGTATGCGCGTGTATACCCGGATGTGGTTCGGGTTGTGCACAAGAAAAAACGGCGGGCACGGTTCCGGTGTCAATGCAGGGCTGATGCTTGCAAACGGAATTTATTTCAAGGTTGTGGATTCGGACGATTGGCTGGATGAGGCTGCATTTCATAAGCTGATGAGCGTCCTGCGTTTCTGGTGCCGGACAAAGGAGGAAAAACGCCCAGACCTGGTTGTCTGCAACTATGTATACGATCATCTGGAAGAGGGAAAAACGAAAGCAGTCCGCTACGGAAATCTTTTTCCCGAGCAAAAAATCTGCAGGTGGGACGAAATCGGCTGCTTTTCGCCGGAACAGTATCTTGTCATGCATGCGCTGATTTTTCGGACGGGAGTGCTGTATAACTGTGGCTTAAAGCTTCCGGAGCATACGTTTTATGTGGACAACCTGTTTGCAAACTGCCCGCTTCCGTTCGTGCAGCGGATTTATTATCTGAATGAGGATTTGTACCATTATTATCTGGGGCGCGAGGATCAGTCGGTTAACGAAAAAGTGCTCGTGTCGCGCATCGATCAGCAGATTCTCGTGACGCAGCTCGGCAACCGGTTCGTCGGGTCGGACGCGGTGCAGAACACTGAACCGAAAGCTGCGCCGCTATCTCTACCGCAACAGCTCGATTATGATGGCGATTTCCACGATCCATCTGCTGATGCTCGGAAAAAGAAGGGCGGCAGCGCAGAAAAAAGCTCTGGCAGTCGCTAAAAAAGAGAATCCGAAGCTCTATCGAAGGCTACGGCTTGGCAGCATCAGCGGTCTGACCTGTCTGCCAGGTGCGCCTGGGGCGGCGGTGGTGCTAGGGAGGATACCGCATGGCGCGCCGGATCTGGCAGTTTCAGTGAGGGTGCGGCGATGAAGAATAGGAAAAAGCAGGATAATGCTACGGCGCAGTCCGCAATCTACGTTGGCTTTGTAGACACGCCTGGTCTGTTCGCTTCGATCATTCGCCGAGTGATCGGGCAGAATTATGTGCACGTCGTGCTGGGCTTCGATCCGGAGTTGAAAGAAGCCTACAGCATTGGCAGGCGCAATCCGGCGGTTCCGCTGTTTGCAGGTTTTGAACGGGAAAATCGGGAAAAAATTCTGAAAAAATATCCGACCGCGCGCTATCAGGTCTGCCGCGTGGCATGTACGAAAGTACAGAGGAAGCGCTGCAGCAGGAGGCAAAGACGGAATGGGAACGACGCTTTACCCATCATTATATGGTGATCGGGCTTTTGTTTTTGTTAGCTGGAATCGCCTTTGACCAGAAAAATCACGGCACCTGTTCGTCGTGGCTGGCGCGTGTAACCCAGAAGGTCGGCCTGCAGGAATGGCAAAAGCCGTTTCCCCTTGTCACGCCGCGGGATGTGTATGAACAGCTGGGAAAAGACAGCTGTGCGGGAACGCTTGTATTCGAGGGGACACTGGCAGAGCTGGTGGAGGGCAGCGCAGCGGTCGTGGCTTCGGAGGCGGGCTGCGCGGTAGGAACTGCAGCGGCATCGGAATTTGCTGGCACGGGTCGTGACTGGCGGCCGCGTCCGGCGATGAATTGATGGATGTTCGTGCTGCATGCGCAGCAGCGCAGTCATGGCGCGCACATGTTTTGGGGTGCTGCGTGCCTGTAGAATGGAGAGGAATATGAAGGCTCGAAAAAAAGATACGCCTGCAGGCGGACGAAAAAATTATTTTTTGGAGACACTGCTGTTTTTGGCGGTGATGGTACTCACGCTGCGGTTTTGCTTTAGCGGGCAGAAGCCGCAGGAGATCTGGGCAGCGGTAAAGAGTATGCGGGGGAATGAGTCTGGCCGGGGCGGTGGCACTCGGCCTTTTCTTTGTCTGTATGGAAGGGACGATCATGAGGATTCTGCTTGGGGCAGCAGGCGGAAAAAGCGGACTTCTGACATGTATCAGCTATTCGTTTCTCGGATTTTTTTATTCCGGAATCACACCGTCCGCGACCGGCGGACAGCCGATGCAGCTCTATGAAATGAAGAGGGATGGAAACAGCGTCAGCAGCAGTACGGTCGTACTGATGGTCACAGCGGTGTGCTATAAGCTGGTGTTAGTTTGTATCGGTACATTTCTGCTGATTTTTCAGGGGGAAATGCTGCGGCAATATCTTGGCGGATATTTCGGTCTGTATCTTCTGGGTCTGTTTTTGAATCTGGCGATCACGCTTGTCGTGACTGGAATGATTGTCCTGCCGCAATGGATGATTGCCTGGGCGGATATTTTTGATCGATTGTTCGTGAAACTGCATTTGTGGAAAGCTTCGGGAAGCGTGGGCAGACAGGAAAAGGTGCGGTGCTTCGTGCAGGAATATCATCGGGCAGTCCTATTTTTAAAAGAGCATCCGGGGCGGCTTGCGGCAGCATTTTCACTGACCTTTGTGCAGAGAAACAGCGCATTTGTGATTACCTGGCTGGTGTACTGCGGAATGGGGCTTTTCGGGACAAATTTGTGGAGCGTCGTCTTTTTACAGGCGGCGGTGACGCTGGCAGTGGACATGCTTCCGGTGCCCGGCGCGCAGGGAATTACGGAGCTCGTGTATCGGAGCGCGTTTGCACAGATTTTCATCGGAGGGACGTTACCTGTGTCGATGATCGTCAGCAGGGCGGCGTCGTTTTATGTGCCGATGGCGGTCGGGCTTGCAACCGTGCTCTGGAGGATGGCGCGTAAGGCAGGAAAGAGCGAGTGGAAGCAGGTTGCGTAAATCAGCATAAACGAATGATCCATTTACGCCTTCTAAAGATAATTTACGATACAGCAAGCCTGAATGTTTGATGTGCCAAGATGTCCATAAACAGCAGACTCCAAAGCTTGCCCGAAATGGTATCGTGGCATGTTCCTTACAGCGCAGCCAAGAGGATAAACTATTGTGTTGTATTACGGCGAATCAATATAGGGGTAATTTGTTTGTGGATGGGTTCGCCCAATGGTTTGGGAGCACGCTTTTTTTCTGCTCATCCATCTGCCGGACCAGAAGCTCCATGGCAGTTTTGGCAATGACATCAATCTGCTGACCAACGGTTGTGATTGGAAGGATTGCCTCGCTGGCAATTGGGGAATCGTCAAATCCAACAATCTCATAAGTTGAAGGAAATGTTCCGTATTTTTGGAAAATTAAATTCAGAAACATATTGGCATAGGTATCATTCGCAAGAAAGATACCTTTTTTTTTTGATCAGGATATTTGGCTTCTATCTTATCGAAAATTACCCGGATCACATTTAAAATCTCCTGATAAGTATTACCTTCTACACTCAGATCGATATGATATGGAACATGATGTTCTTCACAAGTTTCCTTAAAAGCCCGGATACGGTCATAAGCCGGGACAGATTTTTTCACATTGACATTTATATGAATCAGTATGTCACATTTATCCCGGATCAACAAGGAAGTAGCCTGAAGTGCTCCCATATAGTTATCCGTATTGACGCTGCTGATATGTTCTGCTTCACGTTCAATTGCGATGACAGGAATCTGATAGGAAGCGAGCTTTTTCGGATGGAAGCGTGTGACTTAAAACAATCAGTCCCTCAATCTGATAAGATAGAAGCTCTTCAATGTATTGTTGCTCCTCTTCAGCCCCATGTTCGCTGGCGAAAACAAGAAATTTATAATGATAATCTCTGTAGCTGGAAAGAAATTGTGCCAGCATCTCAGAATAATAGTGCAGATAGAGGTTTGGAACGATGATTCCGATAAATTCACTTTTTCCATTCGCCAGGACCTTTGCCAACTTATTCTTTTTTATATCCAAGTATGTCAAGAGCCTGTGAAATCTTTTCCTGGTTTTCTAAGGTAAGAGAATCAGGATAATTGAAGTATCTTGATATTGTAGTCTTTGAAAAATTTGTATATTCTGCAATATCTGCAAAAGTTACTTGTTTTTTACTCATAAAAGTTGAATCTCCTTCAATATGACGACTAACAGTTTATAATAGTCTTTAGTATAGCAATTCTCATGGAAAAACACAATGGGAAAATAACCGATTACGTAACCGGTTATTTTCACACGCAAAAGTGTTGACAGAATGAGAGGAATAGCGTATTATCAAATTAGAAAGTAACCGGTTACTTAACCGGTTTTGTGCGAAGCGTTAAAGGAATGGAGGGAGTAATGCATGAAAAGAATGCAAAACCAAGCAAAGTCCGCAAGCAAGCGAACCTGGAGAGAAAAGGGGACTTATGTGAAGAAAAACTGGCAGCTATATTTATTCTTCCTGATGCCGGGACTTTTTGCTGACAATTATTTTTAAATATCTTCCGATGGGTGGTCTTCTGATTGCTTTTGAAGACTACAATGTAATCAAAGGAGTTCTTGGGAGTCCCTGGGTCGGACTGGAGTATTTCAGACGATTTTTATCTTCACCGGATTTCATGAGCTATCTGATGAATACATTAAAATTGAGTATCTACGGATTGCTGTGGGGGTTCCCGGTTCCAATTATTCTTGCATTGCTTCTGAATCGTATTCAAAAGACAGGAATCAAGAAGAAGGTTCAGCTTTTGATCTATATGCCGAACTTTATTTCCGTCATCGTACTTTGTGGTATGGTCCGTATGTTTTTATCGCCTGTAGGACCGCTGAATAAAGTACTCGGAATCAGCACAAACTGGATGACAATGCCTTCTGCATTCCGGACAATCTATATTGCAAGCGGAATCTGGCAGGCGGCAGGATGGGCATCTATTATGTACACAGCAGCATTGTCGAATGCCAGCAAAGAGCTGGAAGAAGCAGCTCTCATGGATGGAGCAAATCTGGTATGTAGAGTTGCCTGCAATTAAAAATATTATTGTAATTCAGTTTATTTTACAGGCCGGAAATATTATGAGTATAGGTTTTGAAAAAGCCTATGCGTTACAGACAGATATGAACTTGCCGGCATCGGAAATCCTGTCTACATATGTATATCGTATCGGACTTTTAAATGGCGATTATGGATATTCTACAGCAGTAGGTCTTTTCAATTCTGTTGTAAATGTTATCTTGCTGGTTTTTGTAAACTGGGTTGTTCAGAAACTGAATGATGGAGAAGGATTATAGGAAAGAGGGAGAAAAGATGGAGAAAATAAAGAATAAAAAATATTCAAGGACAGACAGCGTAATCCTTGGAATCGGATTTACCATTCTTGGTTTATTCGTCCTTTCTATAGCAATACCGATTGTTTATGTGGTACTCGCATCCTTTATGGATCCGAATGTTTTGAATAACCAGGGATTGAGTTTTAAAATCAAGGACTGGACATTAGATGCCTATCGAAGAGTATTAGAGAATGCAATGATCTGGCGTGGATTTTTAAATTCTTTCCTGTATTCACTTGCATTTACAGTTATTTCCGTTTTTGTGACATTGCTGGCAGCATATCCGTTGTCTAAAAAAGAATTTGTGGGAAGAGAATTATTCAATATTATTTTCCTGATCACAATGTTCTTTGGGGGTGGAATGATTCCTACCTTCATTTTGATCAATCAGCTGCACTTGGTTAATACGGTGTGGGCAATCCTGATTCCGGGGGCATTTAATGTATGGAATATGATTCTCGCAAGAACTTATTATCAATCAATTCCGACAGAATTAAGAGAAGCATCTGCGATCGACGGGGCAAATGAGATCCAGCATTTCTTTAAAATCATGATTCAGGTATGTAAGCCGATCATTGCAGTTCTGGCACTCTGGTCCTTCGTTGGAATGTGGAACAGTTATTTCGATGCAATGATTTATTTGAATGATGCAAATCTGCAGCCATTGCAGTTAGTGCTCCGTTCTATTCTGGTACAGAATACACCACAGCCGGGAATGATCGCAGATATCCAGAGTACTGCTGAAATGGCAAAGGTAGCAGAACAGTTGAAATATGCAACAATTGTAGTATCAAGCTTACCGCTTTTAGTGATGTATCCATTTCTCCAGAAATATTTTGATAAAGGAATTATGGTTGGCTCGGTAAAAGGCTAATAAGAAAGGAACGATACAGATATGAAGAAAAGAAAAGTAAATGCATTACTTGCAATTGGACTATTCTTGACGATGATGGTGGGAATTGCAGGATGTGGAAAAGAGCGGCAGCTTACAGCTGAAATTGATCCGGATACACCTGTATCGGAAGTGCAGTTTCCATTGAAGGAAACCGCAGAACTTTCCTTTATTACAAGTGCACCGGCTACATCAACACAGGAGCCAAATGAACGAGTGATCTTTCAGCGCATGGAAGAACAGACAAATGTTCATATTGACTGGACTTGTTTTGTATCAGACCAGTTTTCTGATAAGAAAAACCTGGCACTTGCCCAGTTTGGAAATCTGCCGGACGGATTATTCAATGCCGGAATGAGTGAGTATGACCTGCTGCGTTATGCAAAGCAGGGAATCATCATTCCATTGGAAAACCTGATAGATAAATATATGCCGAATTTACAGGCAGTATTTGAAAAATATCCGGAATACAGGGCGATGTGTACAGCACCGGATGGACATATTTATTCCTTTCCATGGATTGAGCAGCTTGGAGCAGGGAAAGAAGCCATTCAGGCAATCGGAGATATCCCGTATATTAACAAAAAATGGCTGGATTATCTTGGACTTGAGATTCCGACAACAACAGATGAACTGGAACAGGTATTAATTCAATTCCGTGATCATGCAGATGAACTTGAAAAAGAATTTTCCATTGAAGGTGATGTAATCCCGATGTCATTTATTATCAATAATGGAGATCAGGATCCTGCAATTTTGATCAATGGATTTGGAGAAGGTTATGGAGATACAGGGGATCATTTTGCTGTAACGGATGAAGGAAAAGTTATTTACACAACGGTTCAGGAAGGTTATAAAGAAGGTATCCAATGGTTACATAAGCTTGTAACAGAGGATCTGGTCGACCCGGAAGCATTTACACAAGAGTGGTCCACCTATGTGGCAAAAGGAAAGAATCATCGATATGGTCTCTGCTTTACATGGGATATTGCAAATATCGATAACAATGAAGATTATGTGATGCTGCCAGCGTTGACAGGACCGGATGGAATGAGAAATATCACAAGACAGAACAACAGCGAAACAAGCGGATTCGATCGTGGAAGATGTGTCCTTACATCCAGCTGTCGTGACACAGCACTTGCCGCCGCATGGATTGATCAGATGTATGCCCCCTTTCAGTCACCGCAGAATAACTGGGGAACTTATGGGAGAAAAGGATTCTTTTAACATTTTTGAACTGTCCAGGAATAAAGATGGCGGAGAAATGCTGAAGCATATGGATCTTGGAACTCAGTCTCCGGTAGAAGTACGTGAGGCACAATCTGTAAATGGTCCGCTTGCAGTACTGAATGAATATTATGATGTATATGTAACACAGCCAGAAGATGCAAAATGGCGTTTAGACAATATGCATGAAACTTATCTGCAGGATATGAACAGCAAGTATGTTTATCCAAACGTCTTTATGAGCATTGAGGATACCAATAAAGTGTCTCAGTACGATACAGATATTAGAAAATATGCAGAGCAGAAGAAAGCAGACTGGATCCTGAATGGTGGAATTGAAAAAGAGTGGGATTCCTATCTGAAGAAAATGGAACAGTATGGACTTCCTGATTATCTTTCAATTAAACAGAAATACTTTGATCAGTATCAGAAGTCATTGAGTGGAGAAAAATAACGCTACGAACAATAGGAGAATTTACATGAGTGAGATGTTAGAAAAGGCTAGAAAATATGAAGATGAACAGGGAAAGCAGATAAAAGCAGAAGACAGACCGGCTTTTCATGTGAGTCCATATGTCGGATGGATGAATGATCCGAATGGTTTTTCATACTATCAGGGAGAGTACCATCTTTTTTATCAGTATTATCCATACGATACACACTGGAACAGTATGCATTGGGGTCATGTGGTTAGTAAAGATCTGCTTCACTGGAAACATCTTCCGGCAGCTTTGGCACCGGATGAAGATTATGATAAAATTGGATGCTTTTCAGGAAGCGCAATAGAGTTAGAGGACGGAAGACAACTGCTCCTCTATACTGCGGTAGATCAGGAAACAATGGAAGATGGAACTGTAAGGGATATTCAGACACAGGCAGTGGCTGTTGGAGATGGAAAAGATTATAAGAAATATGAGAAGAATCCTGTTCTGACAGCCAAAGATCTTCCGGAAGGTGCAAGTAAAGTGGATTTCCGTGATCCAAAGATCTGGAAAGGAAAAGATGGGAACTTCTATTGTGTTATCGGAAGCAGACCGGCAGATGGAAGTGGACAGATTCTTCTTTATAGAAGCGAAAACGGATTTGACTGGAAATTTGTCAGCATCCTTGCAAAAAATAAGAAACGTTTTGGAAAGATGTGGGAATGTCCGGATTTCTTTTGAACTGGATGGGAAACACGTTCTTTTGACCAGTCCACAGGATATGCTGCCGGAAGGCTTGGAATATCATAACGGAAATGGTACTTTATGTATCATAGGAGAAATGGACAAGGATAACTATACCTTAAAAGAGCAGTTTGCGCAGTCTGTGGATTATGGAATTGATTTTTATGCAATGCAGACGTTGGGAACCCCGGATGGACGGAGAATTATGATTGGCTGGATGCAGAACTGGGACACGATTGCTCATCGTTGCAATGACTCAAAATGGTTTGCACAAATGAGTCTGCCGAGAGAATTATCTGTGAAAAACGGAAGACTTTATCAAACGCCGATCAAAGAACTCGATGCGATGCGAAAAGACAGAGTTGAGTACAATAATGTAGTAATAAATAATGATACGATCTCATTGGATAAAATCGAAGGACGAACGATAGATATGGAGCTTGTGATACGTCCGGAAGATAAGGAAAATGTCTATAAGAAATTCGCATTACGTTTTGCACAGAATGAGAGGTTTCATACAGAATTGTGTTTCCGCCCGGATGAGTCTGTCCTGAAAATTGACAGAAAATTTTCGGGAAGCGAACGAGCATTGGTTCATCAGAGAAGATGTCTGGTAAATGGAGATGCCAATGAATTAAAGCTTCGTGTGATTTTGGATAGATTTAGCGCAGAAGTATTTATTAATGATGGCGAGCAGGTTATGTCGGCTGTCATATTTACAGAGCAGGAGGCAAAAGGAATTTCATTCTTTGCGGAAGGTGCAGCTAAAATCGATGTGGTGAAATACGATCTGGTTTAGGAAACACATGATAAAACTTACATGGAGTTGGAAAACGCATGGATAATGATAGGGGGATTCCTAAAACGGGAATCCCCTTTGCAGTACAGATGGTGCGTGAAAAAATAGGAGCACTGCGTGTAATGCCAACCAGAGAGGAAATTCAGAAGCTGCTGGCAATCCGCATGCAGACAGGAGCAGGACTTGCAGAGTTCACACATTCACACAATCTTCACAAAATAATTAGCACTCACCTCTTGACGTGGCTAATAACTGGTGTTATAGTAGGATTCAGATGAAGTGTTATAGCTTCACTAGAACAAACAACAGCGGCCGGAAGGTTTCAATAGAGGAGCCGAATGGCGAAACCATGATAGATTGAGTAAGGAGGGAGCTGTGTATGAACATTTCCAAATTTACCCAGAAATCCGTAGAAGCAGTGCAGAACTGTGAAAAGCTTGCCTATGAATACGGCAATCAGGAGATCGAAGAAGAACATCTTTTATACAGCCTTCTGACCATCGAAGACAGCCTGATCTTAAAGCTGATCGAGAAGATGGAAATCCAGAAGGAGCATTTTGTGGACCGCAGCAAACAGGCGCTGGCAAAGCGCGTAAAGGTGCAGGGCGGTCAGGTTTATATCGGCAAGGACTTAAATCAGGTGCTGATCCATGCCGAGGATGAAGCAAAACAGATGGGAGATGAATATGTTTCTGTAGAGCATCTGTTTTTGTCCATGCTGCAGTATCCGAATAAGGAGATCAAGCAGATCTTTACCGAGTACGGCATCACGCGGGAGCGTTTTTTACAGGCATTGTCCACCGTGCGCGGCAATCAGAGAGTCGTTTCGGACAATCCGGAGGCTACTTATGATACATTGGAGAAGTATGGACAGGATCTGGTAGAAAAGGCGAGAGCCCAGAAGCTCGATCCGGTCATCGGTAGTGACAGTGAGATCCGTAACGTGGTTCGGATTCTCTCCAGAAAGACGAAGAATAACCCCGTGCTCATCGGTGAACCCGGCGTCGGCAAGACCGCCGTTGTCGAAGGACTGGCACAGAGAATCGTGCGGGGCGACGTACCCCAGGGACTGAAGGATAAGAAGATATTTGCCCTGGATATGGGTGCGCTGGTTGCCGGTGCCAAATACAGGGGTGAATTTGAGGAGCGTCTGAAAGCGGTGCTGGAGGATGTGAAGAACAGCGAAGGACAGATTATCCTGTTCATTGATGAGCTGCATACCATCGTTGGCGCGGGCAAAACAGACGGTGCACTGGATGCCGGCAACATGTTGAAGCCTATGTTGGCGAGAGGCGAGCTGCATTGTATCGGCGCAACCACGCTGGATGAATACCGCAAATATATCGAAAAAGATGCTGCTTTGGAGCGTCGTTTCCAGCCGGTACAGGTGGATGAGCCTACCGTTGAGGATACCATTTCCATTCTGCGTGGCTTAAAGGATCGTTATGAGGTGTATCACGGCGTAAAGATTCTGGATAATGCATTGGTAAGTGCCGCCGTTTTGTCCAACCGTTATATTTCTGACCGGTTTTTGCCGGATAAAGCGATCGACCTGGTGGATGAAGCGTGTGCACTGATCAAGACCGAGATGGACTCCATGCCTGCGGAGCTGGACGAGCTGCGCCGTAAGGTCATGCAGATGGAAATTGAGGAGGCTGCGCTGAAAAAAGAAGACGACACCCTGAGCAAGGAGCGTCTGGAAGCACTTCAGAAGGAGCTTGCGGAGTTAAAGTCCGAGTACAACAACCGCAAAGCGCAGTGGGATAACGAGAAGAAGAGCGTAGAGAACCTTTCCAAGTTAAGAGAAGAGATCGAAGCGGTCAACAATGAAATTCAGATTGCACAGCGCGAAGGCGACCTGGAGAAAGCTGCAGAGCTTTCCTATGGCAAACTGCCGGATCTGAAAAAACAGCTGGAGCAGGAAGAAGAAAAAGTAAAGAAGGAAGACCTTTCCCTGGTTCACGAAGCGGTAACCGATGAAGAAATCGCCCGGATTATTTCCCGGTGGACAGGTATTCCGGTTGCAAAGCTGACAGAAAGTGAGCGGAATAAGACGCTGCATCTGGATGACGAATTGCATAAGAGAGTCATCGGTCAGGATGAAGCGGTAACGAAGGTGACGGATGCCATTATCCGTTCCAAAGCAGGTATCAAGGATCCGACCAAGCCCATCGGTTCGTTCCTGTTCCTTGGACCTACCGGTGTCGGTAAGACGGAGCTTGCAAAAGCGCTTGCGGCGTCCCTGTTTGATGACGAGAACAACATGGTCCGGATCGATATGAGTGAGTACATGGAGAAATACTCTGTGTCCCGTCTGATCGGAGCGCCTCCCGGATACGTTGGCTATGAAGAAGGCGGTCAGCTGACAGAAGCAGTCCGCAGAAAGCCCTACTCAGTTGTCCTGTTCGATGAAATTGAAAAGGCACATCCGGATGTCTTCAATGTTTTGCTGCAGGTGCTGGATGACGGCCGGATTACAGATTCCCAAGGCAGGACCGTGGACTTTAAGAACACGATTCTGATCATGACCTCGAATATCGGCGCGAACTATCTGCTGGATGGCATCGATGCGGACGGCACGATTAAGCCGGAAGCAGAAGAGCTGGTAACGAAGGATCTGCGCGGTCACTTCCGTCCGGAGTTTCTGAACCGTCTGGATGAGATCATCCTGTTCAAGCCTCTGACGAAGGATAACATCAGCGGTATTATCAATCTGATTGTCGCAGACTTGAATCATCGTCTGGAAGATAAGCAGCTTTCGATCGAACTCAGCCCGGATGCGGAGCAGTTCATTGTAGACAACGCATATGATCCGATTTATGGCGCGCGTCCGTTGAAGCGTTATATCCAGAAATATGTGGAAACGCTGTCTGCAAAGCTGATCCTGGCAGATCAGGTACAAATGGGTGACACGATCCTGATCGCAGTGGAAAACGGCGAGCTGGTCGCAAAGAAAAAGCAGCATAGTGTTTAAAGCTGCAGATTGTAGAAGCACTCGGCGGGAGGAGGTTTCTCCTGCCGGGTGCTTTTTCTCTTTACAAAATCAACTCCTGCGAGTATTGTGATAGATACGGGTCGAAAAACGACCTGAAAAAGCGCATATTGATGCAGATTCTGTGGATAGAAAGGCTTTTACAGGGGAATGGAGAGAGAAAAGAAAACAAAAGCAATAGAAATGACAACAGGTTCGATCTGGAAGAACCTGTTTTTCCTGAGCTGCCCGCTGGTATTTTCCCAGGTGCTGGAAGTGCTGTTTAATATGAGTGACGTAGCGGTGGTAGGGCGATTTTCGGATTACCGGGCACTGGGGGCAGTTGGTTCGACAACGCTTCTGGTCACGCTGTTTACCGGCTTTCTGATCGGAATGGGCTGCGGTGTTAATGTGCGGATGGCGCATGAGCTGGGTGCAAGGCGCAGGGAATCCGTGATCAAAACCGTGCATTCCGCCTTTGTGATCTGTCTGATCGTCGGTCTGCTTGTGGGTGCAGCCTGTTTTTTCTTTGCAGAGGGACTGCTTGGAATTCTGCATACCAAAGAAGAGCTGATGGACAGTGCTGTTTTGTATCTGAAAATTTATGCACTGGGCATGCCGGGTATGGCACTGTATAACTGCGGCAACGGTATACTGAGCGCCACCGGAGATACGAAGCGTCCGCTGGTATATCTGTCTATTGCAGGAATTGTAAACGTTATTCTAAATCTGTTTTTTGTTATCGTGTGCCATATGGCAGCAGAGGGCGTGGCCATCGCCAGTGTGATCGGGCAGTATTTATCTGCACTTCTGATCGTGATTCATCTGCTGCGACGGACGGACGACTGTGGGCTGCACCCTTCGAAGCTCAGACTGGATCCGGCCTGCGGAAAAGCGATCCTGGTGCTTGGCATACCCACCGGGATCCAGAATGCCATCTTTGCTATCGCGAACCTTTTTGTGCAGTCCGGCGTCAATTCCTTTGATGCGGTGATGGTGTCCGGAAATGCAGCTGCAGCGAATGCGGACACGCTGATTTTTAATATTATGGCAGCGTTTTATACCGGCTGTTCCAGCTTTATCGGACAGAACTGGGGCGCTGGCAACCGGGAACGGATGAAAAAGAGCTATCTCGTCGGGCTGACCTATTCCTTTGCGGCAGGTGCGATCTTTGGCGGACTCCTGCTGATTTTCGGACGACAGTTTCTGTCGCTGTTTGCGACGGAGCCTGCTGTAATCGATGCCGGAATGCAGCGTGTGAAGATCATGGGATTTTCTTATATGATCAGTGCGTTTATGGACTGCAGCATCGCAGCCTCCCGAGGAATCGGAAAGAGCATTGTGCCGATGCTCATCGTTATTTTAGGCTCCTGCGTGTTCCGGGTGATCTGGGTGTATACCATTTTTGTATGGATTCATACGATTCCGGCGCTGTACTCTCTCTACTTTTTCTCCTGGGCGATTACATCTGTGGCGGAGGTGCTCTATTTCAGGCACAGCTTTCGGCAGCTGGAATTTCAGAGCTGAGTCCGGGGACGAGAACCGTCAAAATCCGGCAGCTCTTCTGCAGACAGATAAGGTTTTGGCGCTGCTGCGCCGTCCTTTCCGAATGATAGAGGGCTTCTGCTGCATAGATTAAAAAGAAGGAACCGGAAAAGGCGGTTTTCCATGGAACATCTGGAACATAAAAAGAGAAACGAAATGAAAGGGCAGCAATTCAACTGGGACTTTTTCTGGTTGGATTGCTGCTTTTGGAACTGTTGCGGGAGGACAGCTGACAGGGGAGGAAAAAAACGGGAAGGAAAAGGCGGCAATACAGACTTCTGGCGGCGTATCCGATGCAGTAGAGCCCAAAAAGATCGCCCTTACCTTTGATGACGGCCCGCATCCGGTCTATACGAAAATACTTTTGGACGGCCTGGCAGAGCGAGGCGCAAAAGCCAGTTTTTTTGTTACAGGGGAGAATGCAGAAAAATATCCGGAGCTGATTTTGCGTATGCAGAAGGAGGGACATCTGATCGGCAACCACACCTATAGTCATATTCAGCTGACAAGCAATAACCGGGAAGCCTTTCGACAGGAGCTGATTTCCACGAATGAGGTATTGAAGGAGATAACAGGAGCGGAAACCATTTTTGTCCGTCCGCCCTATGGAAGCTGGGACAAAGGCTTCGAACAGGAGCTGAATATGTTCCCGGTGCTGTGGACCATCGATCCCCTGGACTGGTGCAGTCAAAGCAGCACCAATGTTGAAAAGCGAATCTTGTCCAAAGCGCGGGAAAATGCGATTATCCTGCTGCATGATGAATATGCTTCCAGTATTGAGGCGGCACTTTTTATTGTGGATGAGCTGCAAAGCCAAGGCTATGTCTTTGTGACAGTGGAAGAAATAATGCTGGTATTCTGAAATCCAATAGTTGGATAAAATCGAACAGTTGGATGAAATCCAACATGTACAGCAGGGAAAATAGTTGTTATAATCAAATGTGGAAGCGATTGAAAAATAAAATGTTTCAATCACGAGATTTGTGTCTGCGCGCACCTGACACAAACTCGACATGCGCAAAAAGCGTGCGCAGAAATGAGTGGAAAGAATGCAATATACCTACACAGAGCTGGCAGCGTATCTGCTGCTGTACAGCTTTATCGGATGGGCACTGGAGGTTGCCTTTTTTGCAGTAAAAGAAAGAAGATTTTGCAACCGCGGATTTTTCAGTCTGCCTCTTTGTCCGGAATACGGCATAATGATGGATATTCTGATCCTTTTGCTGCCGGAGCAGGGGACAAAATGGCTGCTGCAGTTTCTGACCACTTGGATGGTCGTGTCCGTTGTGGAATATTTTTCCGGAGGGATCGCAGCCAAAATCTGGAAAAAGCATTTGTGGAATTACGAGGATGTGACACTGTTTGGCGGGAAGAAAAAGAGTGTGCTCCTTTCGCTGATCAAGGCAGCAGTTGTGATGACGGCGGTGCTGCTTTTGCATCCTCCGGTCTTTATCCTGTTTTCGATGATTCCGACAATTGTGCTGCGGATCATAGACATAGTCGGCTTTGGGCTGATGGTTGCCGACCTGGTGTCGATTCTGATTGCAGTCAGGAAAAGCAGGAGCCTGACAGAGCTGAAGGAAACCCAGGGGAGACTTCTGCAGGAACAAAAGGAAGTCAAGCAAAAGCTTGGAGGCAAGATCTATCATGCAGTCTGAAAGCGCTTAAACCGTGCATACCCGGAGATGGAAGCTCTGGAGGAGGCAGATCGGGCAGAACGATATGTCTTTGCAAGAGGCGTCTGTGTGGATAAGCTGATCTGGGTATTTATGATCTGTGCATTTCTCGGAGATTTGATCGAAACGCTGTTCTGCAGGGTGACGGGAGGCGTATGGATGAGCCGGTCCAGCGTAATTTACGGCACCTTCAGTATTGTCTGGGGCTTCGGTGCGGTCATTCTGACAGTTGTATTGCAGCGGCTTGCCGGAAAAGAGGATCGTTATATTTTCCTGGCGGGCAGTGTGCTGGGCGGCGTATATGAATACCTGTGCAGCGTATTTACAGAGATTTTTCTCGGGACTACATTCTGGGATTACAGTGACATGCCCTTTAATATCGGCGGGAGAACCAACCTGCTGTATTGCATTTTCTGGGGGCTGTTATCCGTTGTCTGGGTAAAAATTTGTTATCCGACGATCAGCGGATGGATCGAAAAGCTGCCGCCCCTTGGAGCAAAAATTGCGACCTGGGCAGTTATCGTGCTGATGAGCTGCGATGCGGTGATTTCGGCAGGCGCCATGGTACGCTATGTGGAACGACAGGACAGCGCGGCGGTGCAGGAGAGCAGTGCGGACGCAGGGAATGCCGCAGGCGTAGAACACGCCGCAAAAGGAGGAAAGCGTCGCGGACAGGGGAATGCCGCGGGCACGGAAAACACCACAGGAACCGTGCGGGCGGAAAAGAAGAGCGTGATCGACACATTCTTTGACATCAATTACCCTGACGAGCGGATTGAGAAGGTGTGGCCGAACATGAAAGTGGAGGTGCAGTAAGGGGACATGGATCTTTTCGATTATATGAGACAGACCAATCAGGAAAAGGAAGCGCCGCTGGCGGCAAGGCTGCGGCCCCGGACGCTGGATGAGGTAGTCGGGCAGCAGCACATTATCGGAAAGGACAAGCTTTTGTACCGTGCGATTCAGGCGGACAAGCTTTCCTCCATCATTTTTTACGGACCGCCCGGAACGGGCAAAACGACTCTTGCGAGGGTGATCGCGAATACGACCAGCGCGGAGTTTATGCAGATCAATGCAACTGTGGCAGGCAAAAAGGATATGGAAGAGGTTGTCGCAAAGGCAAAGGACAACCGTGGAATGTTTGGAAAAAAGACGATCCTGTTCATTGATGAGATCCATCGGTTCAACAAGAGTCAGCAGGACTATCTGCTTCCCTTTGTGGAGGATGGAACCCTGATCCTGATCGGTGCGACGACGGAAAATCCGTATTTTGAGGTAAACGGAGCGCTACTGTCCCGTTCGGTTATTTTTGAGCTCAAGCCGCTTTCAAAGGAAGATATCGAAGAACTGATCCGACGGGCAGTCTATGATCAGAGAGGAATGGGTGCCTATCAGGCACAGATAGAGCCGGATGCGCTGGAGTTTCTGGCGGATATTGCAGGCGGAGATGCACGTGCGGCATTGAATGCAGTAGAGCTTGGCGTAATGACGACACAGCGCTCAGAGGATGGAAAAATCCATCTGACCCTGGAGGTTGCCCAGGAATGTATTCAAAAACGTGCAGTAAAATACGACAAAACAGGCGATAACCATTACGATACGATCTCTGCGTTTATCAAGAGTATGCGCGGTACCGATCCGGATGCTGCAGTTTATTATCTGGCGAAGATGCTGTATGCCGGGGAAAGCGTGACATTTATCGCCCGCAGGATGATGATCTGTGCGTCGGAGGATGTCGGCAATGCGGATCCGACAGCGCTGCAGGTAGCGGTTTCTGCATCCCTGGCAGCAGAGCGGGTGGGCATGCCGGAAGCGCAGATTATTCTGGCTCAGGCAGTAACCTACATAGCCAGCGCGCCGAAAAGCAACGCAGCGGTCAACGCCATTGCGTCTGCAATGAAGACGGTGGAAGAAACCGGAAATCTGGCGATTCCGGTGCATTTGCAGGATGCACATTATAAAGGAGCAGCAAAATTGGGACACGGAAAAGATTATAAATATGCACACGATTATCCAAACCACTATGTCAGACAGCAGTATTTACCTTATGAGCTGTCCGGAAGAGAGTTTTATCAGCCCGGTGGGATGGGATATGAAGTAAAAAATCAAAGAGCACATGCAGCGGATACGCAGGGAAGCGGCTAAGACAGAACAAAAGCCGCAGGATGGAGAAGAGCAATGAAACAGATACCAAAGCGGGTCATGATCGTGTCCTTTGATGCGGTCGGAGCAAAGGACCTGGAATATTTACAGACCCTGCCGAATTTTCAGCGTTTTTTTGAACAGGCGGCGCTGTGCAGCCATGTAAACAGTGTGTGTCCGTCCCTGACCTATCCGGCCCATACATCCATTGTGACAGGGCGGATGCCGAAAAATCACGGGATTGTGAACAACACAAAAATCCAGCCCAACCGGAAGGATCCGGACTGGCTTTATCATCGCAAATGGATCCGCAGCACGACGCTTTATGACGAAGCGAAGAAAAAGGGAATGACGACGGCCGGGCTTTTGTGGCCTGTTGCAGCAGGCAGCAGGATGGACTACTATGTGCCGGAGATTATGGTGACACACAAATGGCAAAATCAGATCCTGATGAATGCGACGAACGGTCCGTTGTTTTATCAGCTGGATCTGAACAAACGCTTCGGACAGTTGCGAAACGGGATCGCACAGCCTCAGCTGGACAATTTTATTCAGGCATGCGCGCTGGATACGATCTACAAATACAATCCGCAGCTGTTTTTGCTGCATCTGACGGATGTGGATGCGAACAGACATCTCTATGGCGTGGAGAGTAAGGAGGCAAAAGAAGCTCTTAAGCGCCACGATAAGCGTCTGGGCGAGATTGTAAGGGCACTGGAGGAAACCGGAGAGATGGAGAGCACGACGGTCGTGCTTCTGGGGGATCATTATCAGAAGGATGTGGACAAGGTTGCCTTCGTCAATCATGCACTGTGGAAAGCCGGCTTGCTGACGGTCCGTAACGGCAGGATCAAAAGCTGGAAGGCCTATGCAAAAAACTGTGACGGAAGCTGCTATATCTATCTGCATCCGTCTGTAGAAAACAATGCAGAAGTGCAAAAGCGTACAAGAAAAGTGCTGGAGACGCTGAAAGGACGGGAGGATTTTGGAATCGAAAGGATTCTGACCCGGGAAGAGGCAGCAAATATGGGCGCAGACGAAAACTGCTTTCTGATGCTGGAAGCAAAGGAAGGATGGTTTTTTCTGAACGAATGGGAACAGCTGACGGCAGCAGAAAAAGACTGCGCACATGGCATGAAGGGGACCCACGGGTATCTGCCGGGTGAGGCAGACTATCAGACCTTTTTTGCAATGTCGGGATGCAGTGTAAGAGCTGGTGCCAGGGTAGAAAAAAAATATCGCGCTCTGGGATGAGGGCGCGACATTGGCAGCACTTTTGGAGTTAGACCTCGGAAAAACAGATGGCAGTGTGATCCGGGAGATGCTGCAATAACATACTTTAAAACAGGGCGGTTGTCAGATACTGATAAATCTCCCTGTTATTTTTTTTGCCAGTTTTCGCAAATGGAAATTGCGAGCTCTTCTGTAGGAACCGTAAGGCGGATGGTCACCAGGTTGACGTCCTTGTCCACTGCAGTCAGCTCTGTTTCGAATTCCCCCCGTTGACAGCCTTATAGTAGTTGCTCTGGATCGAAGATTCGTTGCGCATTTCCAGTTCATTTTTTTTAAGATATTCGCCGATGTCTGTCTTGATCGCGTCACTGATGCGGTTCTCAAAATAGGAAAGGGTATTGCGGCCCTCATCTGTGATCTGCAGATGGGTTCGGTTGACCAGTGTTTTGGCAGTGATCAGCCCGGCCTGCGCCAGCTCATTGATAACCTGCTGCAGTGTCAGGTAATTGGTGTATTCTTTTTTCCAGAATGAGATCGCTGACCTGCGCCATTGTGAGTGGAAAGGATACCTTGTTGAGCAGATAAAGAACGATCAGTTTATAGAGTGTAAGAGGTTCCTGGTTCATAATTATCCCCTTGTCTGAGATTTCGTTGTTTCATAAGGGCATGCAGCCCGTTTAAGACGTTTCGTTTCGAAAGACTCCACTGGGGCGCGATCAGGAGCTTGCGGGGACCGTCTCCGGTGACCCGGTGGAGGCAGATATCCGGAGAAAGTGCAGCGATACAGCTTGTCAGCAGATCGAGATATTCTTCCTGTGTCAGTACAGGAAGCTTTCCGGCTTCATAAAGCAGGGCAAGATCTGTTCCCTTTAAAATATGGAGAAGCTGCAGCTTGACACCAAAGGGATGCACCTGATTGACGGCACGGATACTTTCCAGCAGGTCAAGCCGGGTTTCCCCGGGGAGTCCGAGGATCAGATGGACGATAAAGGGAAGCCTTCTGGCATGGAGCTTTGCTGCAGCATCATAAAAATACGGAGGTCGGATATCCCCGGCGGATCCTTGCTGCAGTGTGGTCATGAATGGACTGCAGACCAAGCTCGATCCAGATAAACCGGTCAGGATACAGTAACCGGAGGCGGTCAAGTCCCTCCAGAATGATATCGGAAAGACAATCCGGGCGCGTCGCAATGGAAATGCCTGCGACCTCCGGGGAGGAAAGTGCTTCTTCATAACAGGAAAGCAGTCTGTCCGGATCACCATAAGTGTTGGTATATGCCTGAAAATAGGCGATCAGAGACGGTTTGCCGGGTTCCGGTATCCATTTGGAGGACAGAAGTGACTTTGCCTGAGTTAACTGGTCTGTTACAGAAAGCTGCCGGAAAGCAGCAAAATCGCCGCTTCCGCCTGCAGAGCAGAAAATGCAGCCTCTTGTATCGAGGGTGCCATCCCGGTTGGGACAGGTACAGCCGATATCAAGCGCAGCCTTGTAAAGCTTTCGTCCGTATGTATTTTTACACCAGGCGTCCAGCGAATAGTAGGGCTTCTGGTGCCAGAGATCAACGGATGTTTTTCTTGACTGCATCTGCAACAACGTCCGCAACTCTGGGATCGAATGCTTCTGGCATGATATTGTTTTCGTTTAATTCTTCGTCAGAAACGAGGGCTGCGATGGCATTAGCGGCAGCCAGCTTCATTTTATCGGTGATCTGTTTTGCATGTCCTTCCAGAGCACCGCGGAAGATGCCGGGGAATGCGACAACGTTGTTGACCTGGTTCGGGAAATCGCTGCGTCCGGTGCCGACAACGCGTGCCCCTGCTTTTTTTTGCGAGATCAGGCATGATCTCAGGAACGGGGTTAGCCATTGCAAACAGAATAGCATCGGAATTCATGGAAGCCACCATCTCTTCCGTCACAATGCCCGGAGCGGAAACACCGACGAAAATATCAGCACCCTTTAAAGCATCTGCAAGGGAACCGGTTTCGTGAGCCAGATTGGTGCGTTTTACCATCTTTTCCTGCATCCAGTTTAAGCCCTCTGCGCCATCGCAGAGAATGCCGGATTTATCGCACATAATGATATTAGAAAAGCCGTAGGTCAGCAGCAGGCGGGTGATGGCAACTCCTGCGCTTCCTGCGCCGTTCACAACGACACGGCAGTCTTCCTTTTTTCTTACCGACTACCTTTAAGGCATTGATGATGCCGGCGAGTACAACAATAGCAGTTCCGTGCTGGTCATCGTGGAAAACAGGGATATCCAGAGTCTCTTTTAAGCGCTCTTCGATTTCGAAGCAGCGAGGTGCACTGATATCTTCCAGATTGATGCCGCCAAAAGCGGGAGCAAGCCAGGTAACAGCTTTGATGATCTCTTCCGTGTCCTGAGTATCCAGGCAGATGGGAACTGCGTTGACACCGCCGAATTCTTTAAATAAGACAGCCTTGCCTTCCATAACGGGCATAGCGGCCTTCGGACCGATATTGCCGAGGCCCAGTACGGCGGAACCGTCGGAAACAACAGCTACAGTGTTTGCTTTCATCGTATAGGTGTAAGCGGCAGCCGGGTCTTTGCAATGACCTTACAAGGCTCCGCAACGCCGGGAGTATAGACAAGTGCAAGGTCTTCACGGGTGCGGACGGGTGTTTTGGAAACGGTTTCAAGCTTTCCCTGCAGCTTCTCATGCAGTTCCAGCGCTTTTTCCTGATTTGTCATTTGATTTGCCTGCTTTCTTTTTATTTAATAAGGAATGATGATGTCGGGGCATACGCGCCATTCGTAGCTCTCTGTATATCATCATATCTGATTTATTTGAGTGAATCAAGGAAAAAATCTTCCTATTCTGTTTTGAGTGTGATACAATGAGCGAAACAGAAGGAGACGTTTGACTTGTGTCTCCGATGTGTAATAAAATTCACACAAAATGACAGGCACTTTTGATTTCTGACAAAAGACCGCTGTTTCCCGGATCGGGATGTTCTGGCGCATTTCAAAAAGATCGTTTCATGTAGAATTCCGTATGAAAATCAGGGACGAATCACGATGGCAGTAAAGGGAGTAAAGATTGAAAAATAAAAATTTTCAATCGCGAGATTTGTGTCTGCGCGCACTTGACACAAACTCGACATGCGCAAAAAGCGTGCGCAGAAATGAGAGGAAAAAATGATAAGAGAAAAATATGAATCTCTGGCAGTGCATGATCTGAAGGAGATTGCAAAAGCAAGGGGGGATATAAAAGGACTTTCTACAATGAAAAAGGCGGAAGTCATTGATGCGATGCTGAGGTTGGATGCCCAGGAGAATGCAGAAATCAAAACAGAACGCAGCGTCCCGGAGAACCGCCCGGCAGAGCGCAAGGATGCCCCGGAGAAGGACGCGGCAGAGCGCAAGGATGCTCTAAAGAGGGACGCGGCAGAGCGGGAGGATGCTCCGAAGAGGGATGCGGCAGAGCGCAAGGATACCCCGGAGAAGGGCGCAGTGGAAAAGCAGGATCCTCATGACGGTGGGACAGAACCGGAGAGCAGAGCAGGGGATCGGGAGGAAAGACGGCAGCAGAGAACAGGAAAGCGCTTTATTAGCAATGGTTCTTATCATAATGGACGGACAGGAAGCCGCGACAACAATGGTGCGCGGGAAAATACTGCAGCTGCAGCGTCCCGTGCTGCTGCGCCTGTGGCAGAAGAGGCACAGAATCGTGTGAGCGCGCCTGCACCTCGTTATAATGAGCGCTACAACAGTCCGTATAATCGTGGAACTGCACCGATCCAGAGTCCAGAGGACGACAAGTTCCCGACAGAGCTGGACAGCGGCATTACGGTAAAGGGTATCCTGGAGGTCATGGCTGAGGGCTATGGCTTTATCCGCTCGGATAATTATATGCCGGGAGATAATGATATTTACGTGGCACCCAGCCAGATTCGTCGGTTCAATTTGCGGACAGGCGATATTTTAGAGGGAAATACCAGAGTGCGGACACAGAATGAAAAATTCTCCGCCCTGCTTTATGTCAAGACGATCAATGGTTATACCACAGAGGAAGCATCCAGACGAAGCAACTTTGAAGATATGACGCCGATCTTTCCGAACAGCAGACTGAAAATGGAACGCTTCGGCTGCCCGGTGGCGATGCGGGTCATGGATTTGTTAAGCCCCATCGGTAAAGGACAGAGAGGTATGATTGTGTCCCCGCCGAAGGCTGGTAAGACAACCCTATTAAAAGAAGTGGCCATGTCGGTAAAGAAAAATTATCCGAACCTGCATCTGATCATTCTCCTGATCGATGAACGTCCGGAGGAGGTAACGGACATGAAGGAGACGGTGGCAGGGCCGAACGTTGAAGTGATCTATTCCACATTTGACGAATTACCGGAACATCATAAACGAGTTTCCGAAATGGTTATTGAGCGTGCAAAGCGTCTGGTCGAGCATAAACAAGACGTTATGATCCTGTTAGACAGTATTACCCGTCTGACCCGTGCCTACAACCTGGTGGTTCCGCCCAGCGGACGTACCCTGTCCGGTGGTATTGACCCGGCGGCATTGCATATGCCGAAGCGCTTTTTGGTGCAGCCCGCAATATGCGCGAGGGCGGAAGCCTGACGATTCTGGCCACTGCACTGGTGGACACCGGATCCAGGATGGACGATGTCATTTACGAGGAATTTAAAGGAACCGGTAATATGGAGCTTGTGCTGGATCGAAAGCTGTCTGAACGCAGAATTTTCCCTGCCATCGACATCCCCAAAACCAGCACGAGAAGAGAAGATCTGCTGCTGAGTGCAGAGGAGATGGAAGCAATCAACGTGGTGCGCCGCGCGTTGAATGGTATGAAATCCGATGAAGCTGTGGATAAGGTGCTGGATCTGTTTGCAAAGACGAAAACCAATATAGAGTTTGTGCAGACGGTGAGAAAGATGAGATACCTGTAAAAAATACGGCCCATGCAATAAAAGGTACGAGTGAACTGTAACTAATAAAATACGAAAGAGGGAGCGATCGGAACTGCCGACCGCTCCTTTTTTGTCCGTTCATTGAAAAATCTGCACCGGATGTTCTTCCTTTTCAAGGAAATCAAAAAAATACTTGCATAGGGCAAAAGTTTATGCTATATATAGTTGCATAAAATATACAACGAAAGGAAAGCGAACGATGAAGCTGCAGGAAACCCTGGAACATCTGAATTTTTCAAGGCTGGAAGCACAGATTTATATGGCATTGATCGGTTCTGAGCCCATGTCTGCCTATCAGCTGGCAAAAAAAATCGCAATTGCACGCCCTTCTATTTACAATGCGCTGGAGCACATGCTGGATAAGGGAATGGTGGAGCTGGTTCCGGATCAGACAGCACTGTATGCCGCCCAGGAGCCGGAGGTGCTTTTGGGGCGGATGCAGGCGGAAATGACAGCAAACCTTTCTCTTGCCAGGCAACAGCTGGAAGAATATGAGACGGCGAAGCAGCCGGAGGTGCATTTCGTATTCCGGGGCTTTGAAACGGCGATAGCAAGGGCAGGGAAGCTTCTGGAGGATGCCCGGGAGGAGGTTTATCTGAATGCGGATTTTGATCTTTCCTGTTTTGCAGAGACCTTCCATCGGCTAAAGAAAAAAAGGCGTGCGGATCGTTGCGTTTTCCTTTTATGATCTTGGACTGAACCGGGAGGATGTGGAGTTTTATACCCACGGAGGAATGCTGACAGCACATCAGCCCTCCCGTCTGATGCTTGTGACAGACAGGCAGATGACGCTGACAGCGGACTGCGGTGCATTTGCCAACTGGAGCGGTACGGTCAGCAACAATGGGCTGATGGTGAAAATTTTGTCGGAGCATATTCAACACGACATCACCCCTGTTGCAGCTGCAGGAAAAGTATGGACTGGAAATGCATTGAAATGAGATCGGCTGCAGTTCGAAAGGATGCAGCCTGGAAAAAGGAGGTCTGAACATGATTCATTTAGAAGCGGTTTATCATAGAGCGTCACAGCAGTTTTGCTATGCATTGAATGAGGAAATTTTGATGGTAGGGCTGCAGACCGGAGAAGAAGTGGAACAGGTTTGGATTCATTATGGCGACCCGTTTTCTACTGGTATTCTGGGCGGAAACGAGGCTTGGGAAGGCAGTCGGGAGGAGATCGTGACAAAAATGCGTCTGCCCCAGCACCTCTGGTGGGAAATTCCCGTGCAGCCTCCCTATAAACGGTGCCGGTATTTCTTCGAGCTGCAGGCAGGAGCAGAACGGGTCTTTTATTTTGAGGATGGCTTTCATTCGCCAGAGGATGTGAAAAACGGACAGCTGGGACAGTGCTTTACGTTTCCGTGGATGAATTCGGTGGATATCAACGTGACGCCAAAGTGGGTGCGGGAGACGGTCTGGTATCAGATTTTTCCGGAGCGCTTTTGCAACGGCAACAAAGAAAATGATCCGGACTGGGTAAAGCCCTGGGGATACCATACCGTAAGTAATCTCGATTTTTACGGCGGCGATCTGGATGGAATTCGTCAGAAGCTTCCTTATTTACAGGAGCTTGGTATTACCGGACTGTATCTGACGCCGGTGTTTGAATCTCCCTCAAGTCATAAATATGATACGACAGATTACCGGAAGATCGATCCGGGCTTCGGAGATGAAAAGACTATGAAGCTGCTCGTTAAGGAGGCCCATGACAGAGGCATTCGCGTGATGTTGGACGGTGTATTCAACCATTGCGGCAGTAACTTTTTACCGTGGCGGGATGTGATGGAAAAGGGGCCCAAGTCCCCCTATTACGACTGGTTTATGATCAATCGCTGGCCCTGCCGGGAGCAGGAGGGCAGCACCCGGGATGGACGCTATTATTCCTTTGCCTTTGCGGAGCGGATGCCAAAGCTCAATACGAGTGAAAAAAGGTGCGGGACTATTTTTTGGATACCGTTCGTTATTGGATTGAGACATTTGACATTGATGGACTTCGGTTAGATGTTGCAAACGAAATCTCCCATCTGTTTTGCCGTGAGCTGCGGCAGATGACAAAGCAGTTAAAACCGGATTTTTTATCTGCTGGGGAAATCTGGCATGACGCAATGCCGTGGCTTGGCGGGGACGAATTCGACGCCGTTATGAACTATCCCTTTGCTGCAGCCATCCGGGAGTTTTGGTATCAGCCGGAAAAGACGAAATCGGATTTGGAAGAGGCGATTCATGAAAATCTGGTGCGTTATATGCGTCAGACGACAGAGGTTTTGTTTAACCTTCTGGATTCCCATGATACAGATCGGCTGATCCATCAGACAGGTGGAAATCAGGATCTCTTTTTCCAGCAGCTTGCAATGCTCTTTACAATGCCTGGAAGTCCCTGTATCTATTATGGGACGGAAATCGCGATAGAGGGCGGCGCTGACCCGGATTGCAGACGCTGTATGCCATGGGATCAGATCGAACAGGGAAACTATGCAGAGATTACGGAGCAGGTAAAGCAGCTGATAGCCCTTCGCAAAAGAGCCTGCGGCCCGCAGCATGGAAATCACATTTGAAAATAATAACAGCTCTGACCGGGTGGTGGAATATGTCAAAACCGGGGCAGAGGGCAGCAGGCTCCGGGTTGTGTTGAACGCATCCGGAAAAGAGACCGATATGGAGACAGAGGGCAGCGTGCTGTTTGCAAGAGGTTATGAGAATGGGGTGCTGCGCGCAGGCGGCGCATTGGTGGAACGACTGTAAAACAAGGATTTCCGGTCAAACCGCAGCGAAAGAGGACAAAAATTTCACCAAAACTTTACCGGCATGTATATTGACAGAAGACTTTGCATATGATAACCTTACTGCTAAACAAAATTCCCTGTGAGGGAGTAGCGAGCGCAGCAAGTGCAGCTGCCGGGATGGAACAGAGCCGGCGGATCGCCTTTGCATCAGCGTAACAAGTCAACAACCCCGATCCTATGCCGATCTGGCTTGTTTTAAATTGCGAGACTCAGATACTGTTTTCTTTTTGAAAAGCAGTATTTGGGTCTTTGTGATTCAAGACAATAGAGCGATCACGAAGTGAGAGATCTATTGTACGAAAAAACACCATCGGGAGGAAAAAGAATGAAGTATTATTGTGAAGACTCACAACAGGTACTGCAGGAGCTGAACAGCCAAAAAAAAGCGGCCTGACGGAAAAAGAAGCGGCAGAGCGGCTTTTGCAGAACGGGGCAAATGAGTTAAAAGCGGCGAAGGGAAAATCCCTGCTGCGCCGGTTTGCGGAACAGGTGGCAGATCCGATGATCGTGATCCTGCTGGCGGCAGCGGCCATCAGCGGTGTGCTTGCAGTCCTGGAAAATGACAGCTTTGCGGATGTCATCATTATCCTGGCAGTGGTCCTGATCAATGCCGTGCTGGGTGTGTATCAGGAAAGCAAGGCGGAAAAGGCGATCGAAGCGCTGCAGGACATGGCAGCGGCCACGTCAAAGGTTGTGCGGGACGGGAAAATGTCCTCGATTTTGAGCAAAGACCTTGTGGTGGGGGATATCATCTGTCTGGAAGCAGGGGATGCGGTTCCGGCGGATGCAAGGATTCTGGAAAGCGCAAGCCTGAAAGCGGAGGAAGCTGCACTGACAGGAGAATCCGTGCCGGTCACGAAGCTGATCGATCAGATCTTTTTTGGCAGACGGGGAACGGATGTGCCTCTTGGTGACCGTAAAAATATGGTCTATATGGGAAGCACGATCGTATATGGACGTGCTGTGGCAGTCGTAACGGCCACCGGTATGGATACGGAAATGGGAAAAATTGCGGATGCTCTGTCTCAGGCTCAGGAAGGACAGACACCGCTGCAGAGAAAACTGACACAGCTTTCGAAGGTGTTGACAAAGCTGGTGATCGGAATCTGCGTACTGGTTTTTGCGATTCAGATGATCCGGGCAGGCAGCCTGAATTTTGAGGTTGCGCTGAACTCCTTTATGATCGCGGTTTCCCTTGCAGTGGCGGCGATCCCGGAAGGACTTGCGGCAGTTGTGACAGTCGTACTTTCCATCGGTGTAACGAACATGTCAAAACGAAACGCGATTATCCGCCGGCTGACTGCAGTGGAAACCCTTGGCTGTGCCCAGGTGATCTGCTCGGATAAGACCGGAACGCTGACGCAGAACCAGATGACAGTTGTAGATTCCTTCGGAGCAGAAGAGAAGGAGCTTTCGGCAGCAATGGCACTGTGCAGTGACGCAGAGCTGGATGCAGACGGTAACGTGACAGGAGAACCGACGGAGGCTGCCCTGGTTGTCTGGGCGAACCGGATCGGGCAGGATAAGAATCTTTTAAAACAGAGTATGCCCCGTGTGATGGAGGCTCCCTTTGATTCCGGACGGAAAATGATGTCCACGATCCATAAACGCAAGGACGATTATATTCAGTTTACAAAAGGGGCGCCGGATGTGGTTCTCACTCGTTGTGCATTTTATCTGGAGGATGGACAGCTTCTGCCCATGACAGAAGAATATCGGAAAAAGGTTCTGCAGGCAAATAAGTCCATGGCAGATCGGGCACTGCGTGTGCTGGCATGCGGACAGAGAGTCTGGACGAAAAAGCCGGAAAGCGAGGATGCGGATCTGCTGGAGCAGGAGCTTTGCTTTTTGGGACTGTGCGGCATGATCGATCCGGTGCGTCCGGAGGTAAAGGCAGCAATTGACGAATGTCGGGAAGCGGGTATCCGACCGGTTATGATCACGGGCGACCATGTGGATACGGCAGCAGCGATCGCAAAAAAGAGCTTGGTATTTTACAGGATGGCAGCCTGGCAGTGACCGGAGCAGAGCTGGAAAAAATGGACGATGCAGAATTTGCAGAGAAGTTCCAGAACATCAGCGTTTATGCCCGCGTACAGCCAGAGCACAAGACCCGTATCGTAAACGCCTGGAGAAATGCCGGCTATGTGACGGCAATGACCGGTGGCGGCGTTAACGACGCGCCCTCCATCAAGGCTGCGGACATCGGCATCGGAATGGGCATCACAGGAACTGACGTTACAAAAAATGTGGCCGATATGGTGCTGGCGGACGATAACTTTGCCACCATCGTCTCTGCCGTTGAAGAGGGCCGCCGGATCTATGCCAATATCCGGAAGGCCATCCAGTTTCTGTTAGGCTCCAATATGAGTGAAGTGCTGAGCATTTTCTTTGCGACACTCCTGGGCTTTACGATTCTGCAGCCGGTGCATCTTCTGTGGATCAATCTTGTAACAGACTGCTTCCCGGCGCTGGCGCTGGGTACGGAAAAAGGCAGAGCCGAACATCATGAAGCGCAGACCCAGGGATGCGAAGGCCGGGATTTTTGCGGATGGAATGGGCTTTGATATTGCCTATCAGGGACTTTTTGGTAACAGCACTGGTCATGGTTTCCTATTTTATCGGACATTTCATGGAAACCGGAGAGTGGACCATCACAAACAGCGCCCATGGTACTACGATGGCGTTTGTTACGATGTCGATGGCGGAAATTTTCCACAGCATGAATATGCGTTCCCAGAGAGGAAGTATTTTCAAGCTTGGCTCGAAAAACTGGCTTCTGCTTGGAGCGGCAGTGGTTTCCCTGCTTGCAACCACTGCAGTGTGTGAGATCCCGCTGCTTGCCGGAGCATTCGGCTTTACGAGTGTGGAGCCTGCAGAGTATCTCGTTGCACTTCTTTTGAGTGTGCTGGTAGTTCCCATCGTGGAGCTTGTAAAGTGGATCCAGCGGCGCAGTGCGAAACACGAGGACTGATCGGCGCAGGTTGAACCACAGAACTGTAACCTGTTTAGAGTCAACAGATGCGAATATACGCAACTGTTGACTCTGTGCTTTTTACGGGATATAATTGGAAAGAGCTGCAGCTGTTGAAACCAACAGACTGCAGGTTTATCAGGATGCGGCAGGCTGCAGAGAGCACTGTAGTATCCCAAGAGAAGCGAGAGGGACAGGCATATGAGCAAAAAGATTATTTTAACGGGGGATCGCCCCACAGGACGTCTTCATGTGGGCCATTATGTAGGCTCTTTGAAGGAGCGTGTAAGACTGCAGAATTCCGGTCAGTTTGACGAGATTTATATTATGATTGCGGATGCACAGGCGTTGACAGACAATGCAGAGCATCCGGAAAAGGTACGTCAGAACATTTTACAGGTGGCGCTGGATTATCTGGCATGCGGCCTTGATCCGGAAAAGGCAACGATTTTCATTCAGTCGATGGTTCCGGAGCTGACAGAGCTGACCTTTTACTATATGAATCTGGTAACGGTTTCCAGAGTACAGAGAAACCCTACCGTTAAAGCAGAGATCCAGATGCGTAATTTCGAAGCAAGCATTCCGGTTGGATTTTTCTGCTATCCCATTAGCCAGGCTGCGGACATTACTGCATTCCGTGCAACTGCTGTTCCGGTTGGCGAAGACCAGCTGCCGATGCTGGAACAGTGTAAGGAAATCGTACATAAGTTCAACAGCGTTTACGGGGACACCCTGACAGAGCCTGAGATCATCCTGCCCTCCAATAAGGCATGCCTGAGACTGCCCGGCATCGACGGCAAGGCGAAGATGAGCAAATCCCTTGGCAACTGTATCTATCTGTCCGACACAGAAGTAGATGTGAAGAAAAAGGTTATGAGCATGTTCACAGATCCGAATCATTTGCGTGTGGAGGATCCCGGCAACGTAGACGGAAACCCTGTATTTATCTATCTGGATGCGTTCTGCAGACCGGAGCATTTTGCAGAGTTTTTACCGGATTACCAGAATCTGGACGAATTGAAAGCACATTATCAGCGGGGCGGTCTGGGCGACGTCAAAGTGAAGAAGTTCTTAAACAACGTTATGCAGTCTGAGCTTGCGCCGATCCGTGAGAGAAGAAAATACTGGGAAGAGCATCTGACGGATGTTTACGACATTCTGAAAAAGGGCAGTGAGGTTGCAGAAGCAAAGGCTGCGGAAACCTTAAAAAGGATGTCAAGGCAGCGATGAAGATCAATTACTTCGAGGACAGCAGCCTGTTAAAGGGCGAATGAAAAATGTCTGCGTGTTTCGCGGAAAAATAAAGGATTATCGGAAATAATCAGGGCGTGTGAAGGATGAGAAATCATTTTTGCACGCCCTGATAATGATAAGAGGCGGCAGCACTTTTGCTGTCGCCCATTAGCTGCCTAAAAGCAAAGACAGGCGGGGCTGTCAATAGCGGACGTAGCCCGTTCATTTTACTGTGGACTAATATGTGTTGCATTTTTTTGCTTTCTTAATTCTGTT
>VOFI01003792.1_pt1 | contig 54582 bp, 83 predicted proteins | sample 5384131 | NCBI WGS metagenome assembly VOFI01 (sample SAMN12384728, study PRJNA508395) | human gut metagenome | isolation source: healthy gut H | host: Homo sapiens
ATCACATCATCTCAGAGGGCACAATCGACGAAGATATTATGAGCGCCCTGGCACGAAAGGACGTCGGGCAAAACGCTCTACGTGATGCGGTCAGGGCGAGACTGAGGTTTGACATGAGCGAGAGAGTTGAATACATCATGCGGAATTATGATACCATGCGCCGTGACCTTGCTGTGCTGGAAAGTGAGCTGGACAACTTCAGGGGCATCACCCCACAGGAGGTACTGGACACGATGCAGTTCTCCCATCCCCTCCGGGGATAGAGTCCAGACCAGCAATGTGAGCGACAAGACCTGCACCATTGCCATCAACTACCGTGACCGCCTGGAGCAGATAAATCGTGACTGGCTCAAGCACCTTGCTGATGAATATACAAGCCTAAAAGAAGAGCTTGACTTCTTCGACACTGCTGTGAGCCAGCTCTCGGGTTACCTTCCCGGCCTGATTCACGACCTGGTCGTGGAGCGCGAGACTTGGGATATGGTCATGGGAAAATATCACATTTGCCGAAAAACCGTAGCAAATGCCAGGAAAAAGGCCATTGCCGAACTGGACGTGCTCTATCGCAAGCATGACCAGCGCATGGCAGCATACTTGCTGGGGTGAAGTCATGTATAGGAGAGGCGATATTTACTATATTGATTTCGGGACGAATATGAACAGTAGTAAGGAATGCGGATTTCGCCCTGCCCTCATTGTCAGCAACAATGTGGCAAACAAGTACTCTCCCGTCGTTACGGTCATACCGCTCACAGCACAGGTGAAGAAAAAGCTCCGGCAGCCCACCCATGTTTTCCTATCGAGGAAAGCCGGCTATGGGCTTAAGCGGGACAGCATCGCTCTTGCCGAGCAGCTCTTCACCGTGGAGAAAAGTGAACTGGTGCGTAAGGTTGGTACAGTCAAGGATGCGGCGACCATGCGAAAAGTCACGAGAGCGTTGCAGGTACAAATCGGCGCTATATAGAATGAGCGGGCGTCCCTATCTGGGATGTCCGCTCATTCGTCTTTTGAAGAATTCGGATATGTCCACCTGCAGTACCTCTGCGATGCCTGCCAGTTCAATGTCGGTTATGGTGCGCTTCTGTTCCTCGATACGGGAGATGGAGCCTCGGCAAACATAGACCGCTAAAGTTTCAAGCCTCTCGGCAAGGGTCTTCTGCGTCATGCCCTTTTCTAATCTCAACTGCTTGATACGAGGGCCGACCATGTTTTGCTTCTGCCCATCCAGTATCCTCTTCATTGGCTTGCCCCCATTCCTTCAGCTTGACTATCATTACCCACAAGGTTATACTAAATTTGCGAAATCCGTGTCCTACTGGTAGGACGCAGCGAATTCATTTTGAGCTTGCGGGAAAGAGGGGAACACCTTTGTTGGATATTAAGGATCCGGAGCTTATTAGGAATTACACACGTCAGTACGGTTGGATCATGCGAAAGGGCGCAAAGTACTTAGCTGCGGTCTTGACTCGTTATGTTGAAAAACGGCTGTACGGCAACAAAAGCCGACTACAGCAGATTTGTCAAAAAGCGGCAGCAGAATTCGATATTCGACCGGCGAGCTTCCGAGCTGTGATCGAACGCTACGTGCGTGCCGGATGGGAGGATAATCATCCGCTTACCTGGGAGTGGGAGCATTATGCCGGATGGCATGAGCCAACGCCACCGAATACCACAGAAGCCATCAAGCTCGTTTGCGAGGCTTATGTTCCATTCGTTACAAAAAATACGAGGATGCCATTCGCCATCAGCGGGGTTACTATTTACACATGGCCATTGAAGAACTGGAGACACAAGATGGAAAACCAAATATATGAACGTGACTATAGGCAGGCTAAAGAACGCAAACGTCAGGTGCTACAGAGCACGGACTTCGATGTTGTCGGCGAGTTAAAGGCCGCAGGCTTCTTCCAGAAGCTGAACGAACGGCTGAGTCAGATCCCGAAGATCATTGTTCCCGAGGACAAAGCGAATTATGACTATTTGCTGGAGCAGTGCGACGTCGCCAAGCGGCACGGTGGACGGCTTCGAGGTATTGTGGATTTCGAGCAGTATGAGTCCCATATCAATTTATATGTACCGTTCTTCGAGATCGATTTTCTTGAGGACAGGAGGTTTATCCTTGATGTGCTGACTCGCTCTACATATTTCTCTTTCATGCCGGACAAGACCGGCTGGACGAGGCTTCACATTTTTATAAACTATTTTTCAGAAGCAATCAGCCAGGACGCAAAGGAGGACATCATAAACCAGCTCGGCGAGGAGATGGGGACGAATTCCTGACCAATCTGGCACAGAAAAACCGCTTCTTTACTGCGGTGGATAAGCTCTACGATATAGGCATCTACGATGATGCACCTGAATATGAAGGGAGCGCACAGGCAATGGATGGAATGGCTGTTATGGCGAAAAAGATACAGGCTTATCGAGAGGAATTGGGTAAAAGCCAGTATGAGCTTGCTTCCGACTGGTCATTGCCCACGAACGAGCTTGTCGCTTGGAATCGGGTAAGGCAGACCCGTTTTTGAGCACGATCGTGAAGGTCGCGGGCTTCATGGGCATATCCGCATCAGAGCTGCTCGACGAGCACAAGTAGGCATACTGTGGTTACACCAAAAGTCCACTGACAATTCCAATATTACCTGCTATAATTTAAAATGCAGAAGGTATAAGGGTGGGAGAGATCCCGCCCTTTTTCTTTGTCGGGCGGGGCTTTCGTCCTTTCCCCGCCCGTACATAGAAAGGAGCGGGTAACATGGTTTTTACCAGTGAGCAGGTGTCCTGTGGACACCCGGACAAAAATATGCGACCAAATATCAGACACCATCGTCACCGATTGCCTGAGAAATGACCGAAACAGCAGGTGCGGTATCGAGTGTCTGATCAAAGACAGGGACATTCTCATTTCCGGTGAGCTGTCCTCCCTCCACCATCCAGACTTGGAGCGGCTGGCCTTTGATGTGCTCCATAGTGTGGGCATTCGAGACACCAGCCAATACTGGGTCACCGACTGGCTCGGTATCCAAAGCCCAGACATCGCCCAAGGCGTAGACACAGGTGGAGCCGGTGACCAAGGCATGATGTTCGGCTATGCGACGGATGAGACCCCTGAAATGCTCCCTATCCCCTTCGCTGTAGCTACCCTCGCACTGCGGCTCCTGCGCGATTTGGATTCTTCCATGTTCTTACCGGATGCGAAGGCGCAGGTTTCCTTTGACTACGAAACGGGAAAAATCACGACATTCCTCATCAGCACTCAGCATCGGTCTGAATATCAGGTGTCGGATTTCTGCTCCATCGTGGAGACCATCATGGAGACCGCTGCTGAAGAGTATGAACTGAATACAGATTTTCGCCGCCTGGTCAATCCGACCGGGCGGTTTGTCATTGGCGGCTCATTTGCTGACTGCGGGCTTACCGGGAGAAAAATCATAGCTGACACTTACGGAGGAATGTGCCGCCATGGTGGTGGTGCCCTTTCCGGCAAGGATCCTACAAGGTCGACCGAAGCGGTGCTTATATGGCGAGGAAAATCGCAAAGGACATCGTCCGTGCCGGAGACGCCAAACGCTGCGAAGTCCAGTTGGCGTATGCCATCGGCGTGGCCGAGCCAGTTTCCGTGGGCGTGGATTGCTTCGGCACCGAGCAGCGACCTGTCGGTGAAATCGTGAAAGCCATTCGCTCGTCCTATGACCTCACCCCTCGCGGTATTATTGACCGGCTCCACCTGCTGGACGTCGATTACAATGACGTGGCGGCCTACGGCCACTTCGGGCGCTGTGGTCTTCCCTGGGAGGAGTGACCGCTGTGCCCCGTCGACCCAACACGCCCTGCCGACACCCAGGCTGCGCAAACCTCGTGCCTTATGGCCAACAGTACTGTGAGACACACAAGCCGCTGCACCCGGAAGCGGTGAGGTCGGCTGGCTCCCGTGGGTATGGCTCCCGTTGGCAGCGAGAAAGCAAGGCATATCTACGATCACACCCACTGTGTGCAGAGTGTGCTCGGCAAGGGAAATACACCAAGGCCACGGTCGTTGACCACATCAAACCGCATCGAGGTGACCCGACCCTCTTCTGGAATCGGGCAAATTGGCAGCCGCTTTGCAAGCCCTGCCACGACAAAAGACAGGGAACGAAGATAAAAATCCTGTGTACAGCTATTGAGCACCAAAGGGGTAGGGGGGGCTAAATCCCTACAACCTTCTTGCTAAAAGACCGGCGCCCCCCTCTTTGCGCAAAAACGCAAAATTAAAGAGGGGGGATACCCCTCCGACTCTGTCAGCTACCGATTATACTGGAGCTTCACGTCAAATATCGGGTGCCTTTTCGCCAAAAGGTGCTCACTGATAGGCGCAAAACGCAAGTCATTTGCTTACGTTTTGCGCTTTTTTGTACCTTATGGCGAAAGGACGGTGGAGAAATGACTCAAATCAGGCGGCTCAAATCAGGGGAACTCAGATTACGAGGTGCCGGTTACAAGTCCATAGCCACCATGACTGGGCTCACCCGCGACATAGTACGCAACTACTGTAAATCCCATGGGCTGGATGGCCTCTGCTCAGACCTCACGGTAAATATGAAGGAGCAGATGGAACGGGGAAAGGTCTGCTGGTACTGCGGTCGGCCCCTTCTCCAACCACACACCGGGAGAAGGAAGAAGTTCTGCTCGGACTCCTGCCGCCGTGCATGGTGGAAGTCACATCCAGAGGCCACCAAGCGCAGCGAGTCTGCGTACTACTATTTGATGTGCGCCTGCTGTGGCACTGAGTTTGTCTCTTACGGAAACCGGAGCAGAAAGTATTGCTCACACGAATGCTACATCCGTGACCGTTTCTGGCGCGACGAGGACGGTCGCCCGCCATACACCCCTGACAAGGAGGATCCGTATAATGAGTGAAAAACAAAAGCGCCATGGAGTGGCGTACCATTCCCGTTGGCGACTTGCGGCCTGCAGCATACAATCCTCGCAAGAAGCTGAAGGCCGGAGATAAAGGTATGAGAAAATCAAGAACTCCATCCAGGAGTTTGATATGTGGAGCCAATCATCGTCAACTACAATATGACCGTCATTGGAGGCCACCAGCGGCTAACTGTCCTGAAGGACTTGGGCTATACCGAAGTGGAGTGTGTCGTGCTCCATATCGAGGATGAGCACAAGGTTAAAGCTCTGAATGTGGCGCTGAACAAAATCACCGGCGCTTGGAATGAGCAGCTCCTGGCAGACCTGCTGGTTGACCTGCAGAGTGCCGACTTCAATACTGACCTAACCGGCTTCGAGCCTGCCGAAATCGATCAACTCTTCTCCAAGGTACACAACAAGAAAATCACAGAGGATGACTTTGATGTAGACGCACAGCTTCAGAAGCCCAATGTCGCCAAGCCCGGTGACCTTTGGCTGCTGGGTCCGCACCGCATTTTCTGCGGTGACTCCCTGCTACGCGAGTCCTATGAAAAGCTCATGGACGGCAAGAGGGCAAACCTCGTTCTCACCGACCCACCCTATAATGTAAATGTAGAAGAGACAGCCGGACGAATCAAAAACGACAATATGAGCGATGAGGATTTCTATAAATTCCTCTTTGCGGCATTCGTGAATATGGAGCAGAACATGGAGGCAGACGCCTCCATTTATGTTTTCCACGCTGATTCCAAAGGGCTCATCTTCCGTCAGGCGTTCCACGACGCAGGTTTTTATCTGTCTGGGTGCTGTATCTGGAAGAAAGACAGACTTGTGCTCGGGCGCTCCCCTTACCAGTGGCAGCACGAGCCGTGCCTGTTTGGATGGAAGGTCGGCGGGAAGCATCAGTGGTATTCAGACCGCAAGCAGACAACCATCTGGGAGTATGACCGGCCCTCCGCTTCAAAGACCACCCACCATGAAACCCATCGCACTGATGGCCTACCCCATTCAGAACTCCTGCATGAGCAACTGCATCGTTCTCGACCCCTTCAGCGGATCTGGCTCCACACTCATTGCGTGTGAGCAGACCAACCGCATCTGCTATGGCATCGAGCTGGACGAAGTTTGTGGATGTCATCGTTGCTCGGTACATCGAGCAGACCGGTGATGCGGACGGTGTGTTTCTGCTGCGAGACGGTGAGAAGCTCCCGTGGAGCGAAGTGCCCAAGCCCCAGACCGGGGGTGAAGCATGATGGGCCGACAGCTCACCTTCATTGACTTCTTTGCCGGGGTCGGTGGCTTCAGACTCGGCTTAGAGCGGGTCGGCATGAGGTGCGTGGGCTTTTGCGAGAACGATAAATTCGCCGTGCGGTCCTATCGCGCCATGCGCCATACGAAACGGAGGGAGAATGGTATGGAGCAGACATCACAAAGCTCACAGCGGATGCAATTCCAAAAGCAGATATCTGGTGTGCGGGAAGCCCTTGTCAGAACGTCTCTCTTGCAGGGGGACGCGCCGGAATACACGGTGAGCGAAGTGGACTCTTTTTAACTTCATTGACCTCATCAAAGGCCAAAAGGAAGAAGATAAACCCGAATGGGTATTGCTGGAGAATGTTAAAGGACTTCTGTCAAGCCATGCCGGATGGGATTTCCTCGATTATCTCGGTGAGCTGGCCGAAGCTGGGTACGATGTTGAATGGGACATTTTCAATTCCAGAGACTTTGGTGTCCCCCAAAGCCGGGAGCGAGTGTACACTATCGGGCATCTTAGAGTCAGAGGTCGAAGAAAAATACTACCTGTCAGCCCAACGAGCCATGGACATCTTAAGCAGGTTGTGAATCTGCGAAGACAGGGGTATAGGGTTTATGAGATGAATGGTGTGTCCTCCGCTATCTGCGGTGAAGGCGGTGGTGTGGGTGCCAAGACGGGCTTGTACCTCATAGACCAGTCGCTGGTGAATCCGAAGATAACAGATACTGCTCGGTGTCTCGTCTCCCACTATACCGCAGGGATCGTCAATCGGCGTGCCTCGAACAGCGGTGTGCTGGAGGTGCAGCATCCCAGGGCTGTTATCGACCCAAGCCATGTGTCTAAGAATCAGAACGGTCGCAGGGTCAAGGACGTTGATGAGCCGATGTTCACGCTCACCGCTCAAGACCGCCACGGCGTGGTGCTTGAGGAGCCTAATCTTATAAAGGTACGCAGTGCAGTCAACAAAGGTTATGAGGAAGCAGCTCCAGGTGACTCCATCGACCTTGCCTATCCCAAGTCGGAGACAAGGCGGGCGCGGGTGGGTCAGGGTGTTGCCCACAACCTTACCTGCAGCGGCTCCATGGGAGTCGTGACATGGAACGGAAAGCAGGTGCGCATTCGCAGGCTGACCCCAAGGGAGTGCTTCCGATTGCAAGGCTTCCCGGATGAGTTGTTCGATAGAGCCAGGGCAGTCAATTCTGATGCCCAGCTCTATAAGCAGGCGGGTAATGGCGTAACCGTGCCGGTCGTTTCTGCAATTGGACAGGCCATCCTGGATTCCTACGCAAATTGTGTCTAAGCTGATAACTCTCAAAATCAAGCACGAAACCCGTTGACTTATGAGGCGTTCAGAGTGATATATGTGCTACCAAAACAAAAAGGAGGCTGCAAGCCATGACCACCAATAACTTCACCCTGAACTACAATGTGACCGGGAACGACCGGAAACGCCTCGCTGACAAAATGGCTGAGATCCTCGGCTGCGAAGCCAAGTACCTTGGGGTGCCGACGTTCAACTATGTGGTGGACTATTTCACCATTGATAAGAGCGGCACCGTCATTTTCGATGCCCGCGCTGACAGTGAGGAGGTGGAAAACCTCATTGAGCAGCTCGAAGCCGCGGGTTTCCATGCCGAGAATGAGGAGGACGAGGATATGACGGAAGTCAACGTAGTGGTACCTGCTCAGGAGCTGACCGCCGGGCAGCTTCGCAACATTGCGTACTTGGCTCACGCAAAGCAATACCTGCTCAACAAAGTGTTCGGTCAGGAGTTCTGGAACATTGACGATGACCTCGTACAGAGGCTTTCCGACGAAAACCCTACTGAGCGCAATGACTTCCTGACCATCTTCGAGGGATTCCGTTCGACCTGCAAGGGAGTCTCGTTCGATGACAGTCAGGTGACCCTGACCTATCGAAGCAGGAGGATGCAGATAAGAATGCTGCGCTGTCCACGCTCATGGGTAACATGGTCAAAGCCGCTGCAGAGTCCAAGCGTGTCAATCCGAAAACCGTCATTGAGGATAACGAAAAATACTACCTCCGCTCCTGGCTCCTGCGTGTGGGCTTCGACGGGGCTGACGGTAAAGACGGGAGGCGTGTCCTGCTGGAAGGGCTTAAAGGCCACACGGCCTTCCGTACGCCCGACGACGAGGCCAAGTGGAAAGCTGCCCGAGCCGCAGCCCGTGAGCGCCAGAAGGCCGAACAGGAGGCCACTCCTGCCCCTTCTGAGGGGGAGCTGCTTCCGGCTCTGACCAAGGAGAAATCCCTTCAGGAGACAATCGCTGATGCGGCGCCTATCCACACGGTCAACGAATCTTTCGAGGAGTAAGATGCGCTAAAACACACAATTCCTGCTCCTCATGATTGTGTACTTTACGCTCAAATATAACTGGCTATTTACCTGAATTAGAGTGAATATGTGACTACCGAAAGGGAAAACAAGAAACGGAGGTCACATACCATGAACGATAAGCTTGCCAGACAGGTCGAGGAAATGAAAAAGCAGACCATCGGGGTCGAGCTTGAGATGAGCAACATCACCCGACAGAAAACCGCCCAGGTGGTCGCCAGATACTTCGGCACCGAGAATACGGTGAGCTACGATGGCGGCGGCTACGATGTATGGAGCTGCAAAGACCGGAAGGGTCGCACTTGGAAGGCTATGAGTGACTCCAGCATCCGCGGCAGACATACCGCCGAGCTGACCACCCCGATCCTCACCTACGACGATTTGGAGGACCTGCTGGCGGTCGCAAAGAGAGCTTCGCCACGCAGGAGCCATCAGCAACCCTGAGCATGGCTGCGGAGTACACATCCACATCGGCGCCAACGGCCACACAGCAGGAACCCTGCGGAACTTGGCAAACATCATGGCAAGCCATGAAAGCCTGCTGATTGACGCCCTCAACCTCGACCGCAGCAGGATCAACCATTACTGCAGGACTGTGGATCCTGAATTTCTCCAGCGGCTGAACAGGAAAAAGCCCAAGACCATGAGCGGCCTGGCCGACATTTGGTATCAGGATAGCTACGGAAGCCGCAACATCCATTACAATCCGACCCGCTACCATATGCTCAACCTCCACGCCACTTTTACCAAGGGCACGGTCGAGTTCCGGCTCTTCCAGTTCGACAACCCTGGCGATGGCCGCAAGGGTGGCATTCACGCAGGCCAGCTTCGCACCTACATCCAGCTCTGCCTCGCACTGAGCCAGATGGCAAAGGAGGTCAAGACCGCGAGTCCCAAGCCCCAGCAGAATGAAAACCCCAAGTACGCCATGCGCACCTGGCTCCTTCGGCTGGGCTTCATCGGGGACGAGTTCCAGACCGCCCGCTACACTCTGACCAAGCGGCTCGGCGGCGATGCAGCCTTCCGCAACGGTCGGGCTGCTTGAAGGCCAGGCAGGGACGAGGCCGCAAGGCCACGTTCTTGAGGGAATCGACCCCACAGACCACTATTGGGCGGCATGACCGCCCTTTAGGTGGTAGAAGGGTATTCCCCACGAAAGGATGACTGTGATGAATACGAAAAGCAGAAAATTATATTTGCCCGGGAGCAACCTGGATAAGTTCCAGATGGCTCACAGGTGCCCTGACGCAAAGGCAGAGGGCACCGGGGGATCATCCAAGGATTACCGGCTCATGTTCAGGGCAGTAAAACCGGCTCCTACCTCACCATCGAGCCGGCTACGAGGTGCCGGTCGGTGTTTGGTCTGTAAGTCCGGAGGATGAAAGGATGCTGGACGTCTACGAAGGGTATCCGAGGTTTTATAAAGACTGATATGCGCCTTCCTGTTTTGGCTCAACGAAGCCAAGATGAAAAGGCGTTCATCTACATCATGCATGAGGACCACAAGCTCGGAACGCCATCCGGAGTTATATGAAAAACGTGTGCATTCGGGTATCGGGATTTTGCTTTGACCCGAAGGCGTTAAAAATCGCTTATGACTATAGCGTTGGGGAGGTGGATTCTTGATGAAGCCCATGACCATTCGAATGACCATTTGCCCGAGGTGCGGTCGTCCATATTCCGAGCCTCCGGCTCTGTCCCGCAAAGACAACATGACCCTTATCTGCCCCGATTGCGGGACAAGGGAAGCTCTCACTGAAATCGGCGTCGCGGCTGAAGAGCAGGAGCAGATCATAGAAATCATTCACAAGTGCAAAGGCGGTGGAACGCGATGACCTTCCCAGATCCTTCCGTGGTATCTCTCATCCGTGAGAGCTACCCTCCTGGACTCCAAGTCCGGCTCCTACGGATGGATGACCCACAGGCTCCCGGTTGGGACACTGGGTGTGGTGAGAGGCGTTGATGATACCGGCAGCATTATGGTCGGCTGGGAGACCGGTGGGTCCCTGAATGTGGTGTACAGAGCCGACCTTTGTGTCCCGGTCATCACCGCGGAACGACGGGAGGAGATATTTTCCCGTGCACTGAGTACATCATCGAAGCAGCTGGTCATAATGACCTTTATCCCACGCTCCACGGATGCCTCGGCCTGACGGATGAAGAGATTTCGGCTCTTGGAATCGGTGTAGACCGCACATAATATGTACAAAATGAAGGCTGTATGATCGTGTGCTATATGAGTCGAATTAACTTGATATTATGGTGCTTTAGAGCGAATATGTGACTACCGAAAGGGAAACAACGAAAACGGAGGAACATAAAATGAAGCACCCTGGACATTGAGAGAGCAGTTCGAACTGATTGACCGCATAGCCATTAACCGCATGACCTTCGAAGCACACTTCACTAAGACCAAGGAGCGGATTGAGTTTTCATTCAATGGCTGGGACGGAAAGTCCTACAACGGCGAGACCCGCCACGCCTACGTTTATCGCACCGACATCCCTGGTTATGAGGACGCCCCGCTTCATCAAAGTCGGCAAGGGAGTCCACTACGTAGAGGAAGCCGAGAATGTTCTGGAAAAGGCCACCGGCCTTACCCACAAGGGTGTTGGCTGGCTGGTGGACGTCCTTCCTGTCAGAGCCTAAACAGAAAAGAGGATTGTATCATATTTTGATACAATCCTCTTTAGCGTATAAACACCAATTTTGCGCCCTCATCTTTGTGTACTATATGCCTCTGAATTAACTTGCTATTCTGCCATTTTAGAGCGAATATGTACACACCGAAAGGGAAAACAAAGAAAACGGAGGACAAGATTATGTGGACAAAGGGTAAGATAGACGGATTCACCTACTGCGTGAAGCACTTTGATGAGGGCAGCGAGTTCGGCATCAATGAGGGGCGCATTTCCAAGCTGGAGATTCGGAAGGACGGACGCATCGTGGCTAACTACGATAGGGGCTGGGACATCAAGCCCACCGGCAAGGAAGCAAACGTAGCCTACGCGAAAATCCTGAAACAGTACAACTAAACAGCAGGACAGCCCTACGGGGCTGTTCTTCGTTATAAATGATTTTATGGGCTTCTTTCGGAGGTCCTTTCTTTTTGCCCATTTTGGAGGTGATGCCTATGGCGCAGAGGGGCAGAAAGCCGGTCCCCACGGCAATCAAGGAGCTGGAGGGCAAACCCCGGAGGCCGGCCTCTCAACAAAAATGAGCCAAAGCCGCAGAAAAAGCGCCCCCTGCTGCCCTGCCTACTGGAGGATGAGGCTAAGCGTGAGTGGAAACGCATGGCGAAGGTGCTGGAGGCTATGGGTCTTCTGACCGAGATGGACATGGCCGCTTTCGCGGGTTATTGCCAAGCCTACGCCCGCTGGAAAGAGGCAGAGGAGTTTATCACCCAGCATGGCTCTATGGTGCGCACCCCAACGGGTATCTTCAGCAAGTGCCACAGGTATCAATTGCCCAGACCAATCAGAAAATCATGCTCAAGTTCTGTGAGCAGTTTGGCCTTACTCCCTCCTCCCGCAGCCGCATCGTTGCGGGTGCGGACGGTAATAGCTCTGAGGACGAGATGGAGCAGTTGTTAGGCGGTGATGTGTGATGGGGTTTCAATATACGCCAACGAGTTTTATGCTTTCCACCTCCCACTACGATAAAGCCAAGGCTGACCGGGCGGTCGCCTTTGTGCGAAACCTGCGCCACACCAAGGGCAAGTGGGCTGGGAAGCCCTTTACCTTACTACCCTGGCAGGAACAAATCGTGCGCGACCTGTTTGGCGTTGTGAAGCCAGACGGAAAGCGTCAGTTCCGTTCTGCCTACGTGGAGATCCCAAAGAAAAACGGGAAGAGTGAGCTCGCCGCAGCCATCGCGCTATACCTGCTCTTTGCTGATAACGATGTCGGCAGAGGTGTATGGCGCTGCTTCCGACCGCCAGCAGGCATCCATCGTTTTCGATGTCGCAAAACAGATGGTGGAGATGTCCCCCTGCCCTCATGAGACGCTGCAAAATTATGGGGCAGCAACAAAGCGCATCGTCAACTACAGCAACAGCGGCTTTTACCAGGTGCTTAGTGCCGATACACGCTCAGCCGAACAGGAAGCTCTACGACGTGCTGACCAAAGGCTCCGGCGACGCCCGCGAGCAGCCGCTGTTCTTCATTATCACTACGGCTGGTAACGACCGCAACAGCATCTGCTATGAGCTGCACACCACGGCGCTGGATTTGATGAACGGCAGGAAAAATCGACCCGTCCTTCTATCCCGTGGTATATGGGCTTGCTGACGATGATGACTGGACGGACGAGGCCAACTGGTACAAGGCTAACCCGTCCCTCGGGCACACCATCGGTATTGACCGGATGCGGGACGCATTTCTGTCCGCAAAGGACAACCCAGCTGAGGAGAACATCTTCAAGCAGCTCCGTCTGGACATTTGGACATCGTCCACCGTATGCTGGATCCCCGACCACATCTATGAGAAAGGAAATAGCTCCGTTGACCTGACCAGTCTCAAGGGTCGTGTCTGTTATGCCGGACTTGACCTTTCCAGCACGTCGGACATCACCGCATTCGTGATGGTGTTCCCTCCTCGGTCAGAGGACGAGAAGTACATCGTGCTCCCGTATTTCTGGCTTCCAGAAGACACTCTGGAGCTTCGTTGCCGCCGTGACCATGTGCCATACGATGTGTGGGCACAGCAGGGCTTTATCATGACAACGGAAGGTAACGTCATTCACTATGGATTCATAGAGAAGTTTATTGAGGAGCAGGCCAAGCTGTACGATATACGAGAGATTGCGGTCGACCGTTGGAATGCAACACAGATGATTCAGAATCTGGAGGATGACGGATTCACGATGGTGCCCCTTCGGTCAGGGCTATAAAGATATGTCCCCTCCAAGCAAGGAGCTGTTTAAGCTCTTGATGGAGGGGAACGTCATTCATGGGGGTAACCCGGTATTAAAGTGGATGGCTCAGAACGTAGTCATGCGCCAAGACCCTGCCGGGAACATCAAGCCCGACAAGGAAAAAGTCCACTGAGAAAATCGATGGCATCGTGGCTTTGATCATGGCGCTTGACCGTTGTATCAGACATGAGGGGGACGGAGCCAGTGTGTATGACGAACGTGGTCTCTTTGTTCTTTAAAGTCGAAAATTTACCTTATAGGTTAACGATTTGCTTGACTATCCTCTCTGATTGAGCTATACTAAGTTTACCCCAGAGGTTAACGGCAAATGAGGTGACGGGTTGCAAATCACATACAAAAGCCGCAGGCTGGAGAAAGTGTGTACCAGCGCTTATGAAGCGGAAAAGCAGTATGGGCGAGAAATGGCGCAAAAGATACAAATGCGCCTCGACCAAATTTCTGCCGCTGACAGTGTTGAAATGATGATTCAGTTTAAGATTGGAAGGTGCCATCCTCTAACTGGGAATCGCAAAAATCAATACGCAGTTGATTTAGTACACCCGTTCCGATTGGTGTTCGAACAGAAGGGTACAGAAATTCGGATTGCGAATATTCTGGAAATTGTCGACTATCATTAAAGGTACAGCATAGTTAAGGAGGAAAGTTCTATGGTGAGGAGTCGCAACTACATTGCAACACCACCAGGGGCTACAATTAAGGAGCAGCTGGTCGACAGGGGCATGAGTCAGAAAGAGTTTGCCGGCCGAATGGGGATGTCCCAGAAGCACATCAGCCACCTCATCAACGGTGAGGTGCAGCTCACCCCTGACATGGCGTTGCGCTTGGAGATGGTACTCGGTGTACCTGCTCAGTTCTGGAACAATCTTGAGGCGGTCTACAGAGAGAAGCTCGCAAAGGCAAAGGCAGAAAATGAAATGGACGCAGACATAGAGCTGTCAAAGAAATTTCCTTACAAGGAAATGGCTCAGAATGGCTGGGTCGAGAATGTCAAGACTCCGACTGAGAAAGTATTTTGTTTGCGTAAGTTTTTCGAGGTTGCTACTCTCAACCTATTGGAGAAAGAATCACTCGTACCGGGTATAGCCTGTCGCAGATTAGCTGACGGTGAAAAAGCTGACTATGCTCTGTATGCTTGGGCGCAGCGTGCAAAACTGGAAGCCCGCGGGAAAGTAGTTCGGCCTATCAATGTGGGTGGACTTCAGAAGGAACTTCCGCAAATTCGTGCGATGACACGGAAAAACCCATCAGTCTTTTGCCCTGAGCTTGTGCAGGATATGGCTGACTGCGGAGTTTCCCTTATATTCCTTCCCCACATAAGTGGGTCGTTCCTGCATGGAGCCACGTTCTATGACAAAGATAAAATTGTTATGGGCCTGACCGTAAGAGGCAAGGATGCAGACCGTTTTTGGTTTAGCCTTTTCATGAAGTGGGGCACATCGTCCTCGGGCACATCGGACAGTCGGGTGGAACCACCCAAGCTGACGAAGATGCTGCGGATGCGTTTGCACGAGATATATTGATTGATCATGAGTCGTTTACGTCATTCGTGCAGCACAGAGACTTCTCGCGAGCGTCTATATTAAGATTCGCAGATAGAGTTTCCATTGACCCTGGAATAGTGGTCGGGCGCTTACAGAAAGAAGGCTTTGTCGAGTACAGCTGGTATAAAGACCTCAAGACCAAGTACGAAATTACAGCATAAAATCAAACATTATTTCTATGGAGCATCTGCCGGAAACGGCAGGTGCTTTTCTTTGCGTTTTTTAGGAGGTGCTCTATGGGTATTCGTGAATTGCTCGGACTCGCTCGGGCGAGGGATAAGCCCAAAAACTACTACCTCGGGTCGCAGTATTCCTTCCTGTTCGGTCCCACGACCAGCGGCAAGTCTGTCAATGAGGTCACAGCTATGCAGACCACTGCGGTTTATGCCTGTGTGCGTGTGCTGGCAGAGACGATTGCTTCCCTCCCGTTGCACGTCTATCGCTATGAGGGTAGGAACAAAACGAGGGTCTACAACCACCCGTTGTTCCACCTGCTCCACGATGAGCCGAATCCCGAAATGACCTCTTTCGTCTTCCGTGAGACACTGATGACCCACCTGCTGCTCTGGGGCAATGCCTATGCACAAATCATACGTGATGGTGCTGGGCGTGTTACTGCCCTTTACCCGTTGCTCCCAAATAAAATGAGTGTGGAGCGGATGAGCAATGGTCAGCTGGTCTATCTCTACACAAGGGACAGCGACCTCAATCCCAACATGAAGAAGTACGGGCAGATTGCTCTTGCACCACAGGATGTGCTTCACATCCCTGGACTTGGCTTTGATGGCCTGGTTGGATACAGCCCCATTGCCATGATGAAAAACGCAGTAGGCATCACTATCGCCTGTGAGGAGTACGGAGCCAGCTTCTTCGCCAACGGAGCCACTCGGGCGGCGTTCTGGAGCATCCCGGTGTTCTCTAAGACCCCGGCAAGGTGCGGGACTCGTGGAATGCGGTCTATCAGGGAAGTCAGAATGCCCATAAGGTGGTCGTGCTTGAAGAGGGCATGAAGTATCAGCAGGTGGGTCTCCCGCCAGAGGATAGTCAGTTCCTCGAAACTCGGAAGTTCCAGCTGGATGGATTGCCCGACTTTACCGCATCCCACCCCACATGGTCGGTGACCTCGACAAGTCGAGCTTCTCCAACATTGAGCAGCAGTCTCTGGAGTTCGTGATGTACACCCTCGACCCGTGGGTCATTCGCTGGGAGCAGTCTTTGCAGCGCTCCCTTCTGCTCCCCCAGGAGAAGCGGGACTATTTCATCAAGCTCAATGTGGATGGCCTGCTGAGAGGTGACTACGCCTCCCGCATGAACGGATATGCCACAGCCAGACAGAACGGCTGGATGTCTGCAAACGACATTCGTGAGATGGAGGACTTGAATCCTATCCCTGCCGAAAGAGGGCGGTGACCTGTACCTGATAAACGGTAACATGACCAGGTTGAAGGATGCCGGAGCCTTCGCTGCGGGTACCGGAGATACCACCACTCAACAAGATCCACAATCACCCCAGAGAAACACACTACAGGAGAAAGTGAGGTAAGGCCATGAAGCGAAAATTCTGGACCTGGGTCAAAAATAATGCTGATGAAGCCTTGGGCGTCCCCGAAACGAGGACGCTCTTTTTAAATGGCGAGATCAGCGATGAGACTTGGTACGGCGATGAGGTGACCCCGGCTCTGTTCAGAGATGAGCTGAATGCCGGTACCGGGGACATTACCGTCTGGATCAACAGTCCCGGCGGTGACGTTTTTGCCGCAGCCCAAATCTACAATATGCTGATGGACTACAGCGGCAATGTGACTGTCAAGATCGACGGGCTTGCCGCTTCCGCAGCTTCGGTCATCGCTATGGCGGGTACCACAGTGCTCATGTCCCCGGTCGCCATGATGATGATCCACAACCCCGCCACCATTGCGATTGGTGATGCCGGGGAGATGAAGAAGGCCATCGATATGCTCTCCGAGGTCAAAGAGAGTATCATGAACGCCTGAAATCAAGACCAATCTGAGTCGTGCGAGGATTTCGCACCTGATGGATGCCGAGAGCTGGTTTAACGCCACGAAAGCCGTGGAGTTGGGCTTCGCTGACGGCATCCTTTTTGATTCCCCCTGCAGGCCAAGGTGAAGAGACCCAGGAGCAGGACAAGCCGGAGGCCATCATGTTTTCCCGCATGGCGGTCACCAACTCCCTGCTCTCGAAGCTCATACCTCCCAAGCCTGAGAAGAAGACCCCCATTGACCAGCTGGATAAGCGGCTGGAGCTCTTGAAATAAGTGATTGGAGGAAAAATACAATGAACAAAATTCTGGAACTGCGTGAGAAGCGCGCAAAGGCGTGGGAAGCTGCTAAGGCATTCCTCGACACCAAGCGTGGCGGCGACGGCCTGCTCTCTGCGGAGGATACCGCCACCTATGACAAGATGGAGGCCGATGTGGTGGCGCTCGGCAAAGAGATCGACCGGCTGGAGCGTCAGGCTGCGATTGACCTTGAGCTGTCCAAGCCCACCAGCAGCCCCATCACCAATAAGCCCGGCACAGCTATGAGCGGCGAGGAAAAGACCGGCCGTGCCACCGATGAATATCGTCAGGCATTCTGGGATGCTATGCGCAAGAAGAACTTCTATGATGTGCGCAACGCCCTGCAGGTCGGTACCGACACCGAAGGCGGCTACCTGGTGCCCGACGAGTTTGAACGCACTCTCGTTGAGGGTCTGGAGGAGGAGAACTTTTTCCGCTCCCCTGGCTACCATCATCCAGACCAACTCCGGTGACCGTAAGATTCCCGTCGTCTCTTCCAAGGGCGAGGCTGCGTGGATCGACGAGGAGGGCGCGTTCCCCGAGGATGACGATGCCTTCGGTCAGGTGACCATTTCTGCCTACAAGCTGGCCACCATGATGAAGGTTTCTGATGAGCTCCTGAACGACTCTGCCTTTAATCTGGAGACCTATATTGCCCGTGAGTTTGCCCGTCGTATCGGTGCCAAGGAAGAGGAAGCCTTCTTCGTTGGTGACGGTACCGGCAAGCCCACGGGCATCTTCAATGCCACTGGCGGCGCTTCTGCTGGGGTGACTGTGTCCAGCCAGACCGCCATCACCTTTGACGATGTGATGGACCTCTATCACTCCCTGAAGTCCCCCTACCGTCGCCGTGCCGTGTGGCTGCTGAACGACGCCACTGTCAAAGCCCTGCGTAAGCTGAAGGACAACAACGGCAACTACATCTGGCAGCCCTCTGTCCAGATCGGTGTGCCCGACATGATTCTGAATCGTCCACTCTACACCTCTGCCTATGTCCCCCACCATTGCTGCGGGCGCAAAGGTCATGGCGTTTGGCGACCTCTCCTATTACTGGATCGCTGACCGTCAGGGTCGTTCCTTCAAGCGCCTGAATGAGCTGTATGCTGCCAACGGTCAGGTAGGCTTCCTCGCCTCCGAGCGTGTGGATGGTAAGCTCATTCTGCCCGAGGCAGTGAAGACCCTTTCCATGGCCGCTGCTGCAGGCACTGGTGGCTGATATACCCAATATGGCTCCGGTGGGACATCCTCCCGGAGCCGCACTTTTAGTGGAGGTGACCGCATTGCTGGTTTCTCTGGAAGAGACAAAGGCGTATCTGAAAATCGAATACGATGATGAGGATGACCTACTGCTCTCCTTGATCGCATCCGCAGAGGATTTGTGCGCTACTATACTGCGTAAAGACCTTCCCGATGATGATACCGTGCGTGTCGCTGTCCTCTATGCAGTCAGCTATCTCTTTGATAGCCGTGGCGAAACCAATATGACTGAGCTGGTTGGGATGCTGAAGGCCATCCTCTCTGGCAAACGGGAGGTGGTTTTCTAATGATGGAAGTCGGCGCAATGCGTCAGCGCATCACCATTCAGAAGGCAAGCGTGACCGAGGACGAGATTGGGAACAGGCAAAATACCTGGGCTGACTACCATGCCTGCTTTGCCTATGTCAATCTCTCGTCTGGGAAAGAGTATGAGGCTGCTGGTCAAACACTCCCCCGGCGACACGTTGGTGTTCACTATACGCTGGTGCAAGAAGCTGGAGCGTCTGGACTGCTCCCAGTTTCGCATTTTGTTTGCAGGCAGGATTTACAACCTCACAACCGTTGACGATGTCCAGTTCCGACACCAGCGCTTGAAGCTGACAGGAGAGCGGGTGAAACGGTCATGAGCAGGAAAACCCCTATTGGTGACCTCGCCACTGCGGTTATGGACGCGCTGGAAGAATACCGTGACCTTGCGGAAGACACCGTCCGAGATGCGGTGAACAGCGTGGCCAAAGAGACTACCAAACAGGTAGAGGACAAGGCTCCCGTCCGCTCCGGTGAATATCGGAAAGGCTGGGCGGCGAAGAAGACGCTTGACCGCAGCGGGAAGTTGACCGTTACAGTCTACAACCGCAAGAAGCCCGGTCTGACTCATCTCTTGGAGAAAGGTCATGCGAAACGCGGCGGCGGTCGCGTGGAAGGTACTCCACATATCGCTCCGGCAGAGGAATATGCGGTCGATGAGCTGGAAAAGAGAATCAGAAAGGGGCTGGAAGGATGACACTTCAGGAAATGGCCACACTTTTGCGCGGCATGGGTATTCCCCTGGCTTACCACCATTTTGCAGAAGGCGAGTCTCCTGACCCGCCCTTTTTACTGTATCTCTCCCCTGGCTCGGACAACTTTGCCGCTGATGGTATTGCCTATTTCAAAGTCACACAGGGGGATATTGAGCTGTACACGGACGAAAAGAGTCCGGACACAGAGGCGCAGCTGGAAGCCCTGCTCGATGGGGGCGGGGCTTTTCTACGATAAGACCGAGTCTTACATCGAGTCGGAGAAGCTGTACGAAGTTTTATATGAATTGGAGGTCTGACCCATATGGGTAACAAAGTCAAATACAATTTGAAAAATGTATATGCGGCAAAGCTGACGGAGACCCCCGGCGAGGACGGAGTGGTCACCTATAGCTACGCTACTCCGCAGGCTATCCCCGGCGCAGTCAGTATCAGCCTGAGCGCCGAAGGCGAGTCCAGCCCGTTCTATGCGGACGGTATCGTGTATTTCCGTACCGTGACCAACAACGGATACAGCGGCGACCTGGAGATTGCCCTTATCCCTGAGTGGTTTCGTGAAGAGATTCTTCAGGAGACTCTTGATGAGAATGGTGTGCTCATTGAACAGAGCAACAATGCAGAATCGGTCAAGTTCGCTTTGCTTTTTGAGTTCGACGGTGATGTGAACGCTATTCGCCACGTTCTCTACAACTGCACAGCGTCCCGTCCCTCCATTGAGTCCGAGACGAAGGAGGACACCATCGAGCCCGGCACGGAGACACTGAGCCTGACTGCTGACCCCCGTGCTGATGGAATGGTCAAAGCCCGTACCGGAGACACCACGGATACCGAGACCTATAACAGCTGGTATTCCACGGTGTATGAGATGGTGCCGGTCACTGAAGCCGGAGGTGGCGTATGATCAAGCGCGAGATCATGGTTTGCGGCAAACCTGTGAAGTTCCGATCTTCCGCTACGGTACCCCGCCTGTATCGAGCGAAGTTCAAGAGGGACATCTTCCGTGACCTCGAAGCTGGAGAAGTCGTTCAAAGCCAATGCGGAGACCGGGGACGAGTTTGCCATTGACGACCTCGAGATTTTTGAAAATCTGGCTTACATCATGGCGTATCACGCGGACAACTCTATTCCCCAGGACATCAATGAGTGGCTCGACCAGTTCGAGATTTTCTCTATCTATGAAATTATGCCCGACCTGTTGGCCATGTGGAGCGATAACGTGCAGACGGATGTGGCCGCAAAAAAAGGGTTGGCAGAAGTGAGCGGGAAATGACAACGCCTCTGTTCCTTCTGCGTTGCCTTGAGATTGGCGTTTCTATCCGTGACCTTGACTTGCTCACCATCGGCATGGTCACGGATATGTGGACGGAGCGGGCTAACGATGGAGTGAAATACCGGCAGGTAGCCACGCAGGAAGATTTCGATAGATTTTAAGGGAGGCGAGGGCTTTGGCAAATCGAATCAAGGGCATCACCATTGAGATCGGTGGTGACACGACTGGTCTGGACAAAGCCCTAAAGGGCGTCAATTCGTCCATCAGCAGGACCCAGTCTGCGCTGAACGACGTGAATCGCCTGCTGAAACTGGATCAACCAATACCGTGCTTTGACCCAGAAGCAGGAGCTTCTCACCCAGGCCATCAGTCAGACGGAAGAGAAGCTCTCTGCTCTGGAGGCTGCGCAGGAACAGGTCACAGCCGCATTCCAGCGCGGCGACCTCGGTGAAGACAAATATCAGGCATTCCAACGTGAGATCGAAGAGACACGTGGCAAGCTGACCCGGTATCAAAACGACCTCTCTGACCTTCAGACAGAGCAAGACAGACTTGGGACAAACACACAGCGGCTGGAGAAGCTCTTCCAGGCGACCAGCACCACGGTAGATGACTACGCCGATGTGTTGGGCGACCAGTTGGTACGTGCCATCAAGAATGGTCGAGCTTCTTCTGACCAGCTGAAGACAGCCATCGAGAAAATTGGCTCTGCAGCAACTGGGGGCCGTGCCGATGTGCGGCAGCTTATTGATGCCATCGACACTGTGGATGATGGAACGGCAATCACCAATCTCATCCAGCAGCTTCGGGAGGCCAGCAATGCCGCAGATAAGACCTCCGGAGAGTATCGGTGGGATAGCAGATGCGACCAAAGGCTCTGCACTCATCCAAGCGGCTGATCAGCTTTCAGGTGTGGGCGACAAACTGCAGGAGCTGGGCAATGCCGCTGTGGATGCCTTTTCCGATGCGGAGAGGGCATCCTCCAAAGTGTCTGCCTATTTTGGAGAGACCGGTGAGGCAGCAGAACGCTCTGCCGCCATTATCGAGAACGTATATGGAAACGGCGTCGGTGACAGCATGGAGAGCGTTGCCGACGCCCTCATTCTTGTAAAGCGAAATCTGGGCGACCTCAACGATACCGACCTCACCAACCTTACTCAGCAGGCACTCAGGCTGGACGAGCTGTACGGTATCGATATGAATGAAACTCTGAGGGGTGTCAACTCCCTCATGGAGCAATTCGGCCTTACTGCCCAGGAGGCCATGGACTATATCGTGGTCGGCACCCAGAATGGCCTGGACAAGACAAACGAGCTGGGTGACAACCTCAGTGAGTATGCGGGCAAGTTCGCCCAAGCGGGATATTCTGCTTCTGAATACTTCCAGCTGCTGGACAACGGCCTTTCCAACGGTGCGTATAACCTGGATAAAAGTCAATGATGCCATCAATGAGGTCACGACCCGATTGGTGGATGGTACCATTGGCGAGGCCATCGGTTCCTTCTCAACTCGGACACAGGATTTCTTTACAGCGTGGCAGAATGGCGAGGCAACACAAAAAGCAGGTTATTGACTCCATAGTGCAGGACATTGCCTCCTGCACGAATCAGCAGGAAGCATTGAACATGGCGGCTACTGCATTCGGCACCATGGCCGAAGACGGTAGCCTTCGCTTCATCACGGCGCTCACGTCCGTTGGTGACACCTACGACAGCGTCGGAGAAGCGGCAAACGGAATGCTTGATGAGACGATGACCTCAACCGAGCAGCTGGAGTCCAACACCCGCAAGGTTCAGCAGGCGCTGGCACCCCTTGGGGAGCGTATCACCGAGCTTGCAAACACAGTTCTCCCGCCGCTCACTGCCGCTATTCAAAAGGTCAGCGAGTGGTTTGGTAAGCTGCCCGGCCCTGTTCAGAACTTCGTAGTCATCCTTGGCGTGCTACTTGCTGCCTTTACTGCCTTGACCCCTGTTATAGCCGCCATTGCAGTTTCCATTGGAGCGCTAAACATTTCCCTGCTCCCAGTCATAGGTGTAATTGCAGCTGTAGCTGCGGCCATCGCTGCTATCATAGCCATCATACAGAATTGGAATACGATAGTAGAGACTGCAAAGAACATCTTTCAAAATGTCGTGAATGCTATCGGCGTGGCAATCGAGGGTCTGAAATCCTTTTCACCGGCCTGTGGGAGCACATCCAGTCGGTCTGGAACACGATCTGCAATGTTGTGCAGACCGCAGTAATGTTCATTGGCTCAATCTTGGAAGCTGCCGTGGACATCATCTCCCTACCTTTCCAGTTCATCTGGGAGAATTGCAAAGACATCCTGATTGGCGCATGGAACGCTATCCAGAGCGCCGTTTCTACGGCAGTGAATGCTGTGAGTTCGGTCATCACCACGATTTTCACTGCTATCAGGGATTTCTTCAGCACCGTGTGGGGCGCCATATATGAGCGTATCTCGACAGTACTGAATGCTATCCACTCGGTTGTCTCTACTGTGTTTAACGCAATCAAGTCCGTCGTGACTACCATATGGAACGGTATCAAGACCGCTATTACCACCGTGGTGGATGGCATTCGAAATACCATCAGCACGGTTTTCAATTCGGTAAAAACACGGTGTCCACCGTGTTCAACAGCATCAAGAACACGGCGACCAATGTTTGGAATGGCATCAAGAACGCCATCGTTCAGCCGATTGAAAAGGCCAGGGATACCGTGAAGGGTATTGTGGACAAAATCGTCGGCTTCTTCTCTGGCATGAAGATTGAGTTCCCCAAAATCAAACTGCCCCACTTTTCCATCACAGGCAAGTTCAGTCTTGCACCCCCGAGTGTACCGCATTTGTCGATTGACTGGTATAGAGAAGGCGGCATTATGGACTCGCCCACGATTTTTTTGGCATGAATGGGACAAACCTGATGGCCGGTGGCGAAGCGGGACCCGAGGCGATCCTTCCTCTAAAGGGCTTCTATGACCAGTTGGAGCGCATCCTGACTACTCGTCTGGACACCAGCAATATGGAGCAGTATTTGGCGGTCATCGCTGCCAACAGCGGAAAGGGCATCTACCTCGACGATGGCACCTTGGTTGGGCGTCTGCTGCCCAACATCGACGCTGGCTTGGCTGACTACAACATTCGAAGTGGGAGGGGTAACCGATGAGCAGCATATTTCGTGGCGTGCTTATAAACGATGAGCACTCACTCCAGGATTGGGGCGCTGCCATCACCAACTCGGACGTTATCTCTATGCCTGAGCCAAATACCACCTATTTGGAGATACCGGGTCGGAACGGAAGGCTGGATTTGTCTGAAGTTCTTACCGGAGATGTGACCTTCTCCAACCGCACCATTAAATTGCAGCTCGCCAAAAGCACGAATGCGGAGGACTGGTATAGTACCTGCCTCCACATTTTTGATTCTATTCACGGTCGCTCTGTGAAGCTGACCTTTGATGATGACCTTGGGCACTATTATGTTGGCCGCGCCAGCGTGTCCAACCCACAACGTCTTGGCTCGGCAGGCCAGCTCCTGATTACGGTCGACGCAGACCCGTTTCGTTATGAGCAAGAGGTCTATTCCAGCGAATGGGAAGCGGCATCCGGCACTGAAATATCCGGGGTACTCGTGAATACCCGAAAACCTGCCTGTCCAACCATCACCGTAGATGCAGAATGCAACCTCGTTATCGGCACTGTGACCTACGCCCTGTCCTCGGGTGAACAAACCTTACCGAGCATCATTCTTCCCGAAGGAGAGACATCATTCATAGCAAGCGGAGCGACAAGCATCAAGTTTTCCTATCAAAGGGGGTGCCTGTAGGTGTACCAGCTTTTCTGCGATGGGGCGCTACTCTACGACGTGCGAAACCCAGATTACGCCCTTGCTGACCTTAAGTGCGAGCTGGAGGTCAACAAGACCGGGAGCCTCTCCTTCCGCATCGCACCGACGCACCCAATGTACAGCTCAATTCAAAAGATGAAATCTGAGATTGCTCTGTATCAGGACGGTGAATGGCTCGGCTCCTTCCGAGCGCTGAATATGGAGGGAGACTTTCAAAATATCATGTCCGTCACCTGTGAGGGTGAGTTGGCATTCCTGCTGGACAGTGTACAGAGGCCGGCTGAATATCATAACACCCCGGTCGCAGAGTACTTTGGTATCCTCATTTCCAATCACAATGCTGATGTCGGTGAGGACAAGCAGTTCTCAGTCGGCACGGTAAATGTGACCGACCCCAATGACAGCCTTTATCGATATTCCTCATACGAGTCGACATGGTCGACCATTGAGGAAAAGCTGCTCGACCGGTTGGGGGCTACATCCGCACTCGCCGTGTGGACGGAGCCAGAGTCATCGACTATGTGACTGACTACGCCAATGTCAATCCCCAAGTCATCCGTTTTGGCTCAAATATTCTTGACCTAACGCAGGCCATCCGTGGTGAAGATATCGCTACAGTGCTCATCCCGCTTGGAGCAAAGAACGAGGAGACAGATGAGCGGCTCACCGTCGAAGCTGTCAATGACGGAAAGGACTATATCGAGGACGAAGATGCGGTCGCGTTATTCGGTCGCATTGTAAAGACCGTAGAATTTGATGATGTGACCGTGGCCTCCAATCTTCTCTCCAAGGGGTATGAGCAACTGGCAAGTCAGCAGCTACCCACAGTGACCCTGACCCTGAGTGCCATCGACCTCCACTTAGTGGACGTGTCCATCGAGCGCATCAAGGTTGGTGACTCCATCAGAGTGATTTCTGAGCCACATGGCCTGGACGAATATATGACCATCCAGAAGCTGGAGCTTGACCTACAAAAAGCCGGAAAACTCTAAGGTCACCCTTGGCACGACCAGGAAAACGCTGAGCCAGACGGTCAATGAGGGGCAGCGGGAGACCCTTGACGCTATTCTTGGCACCCAGCAGTACCTTCGGGAGACCATTTCCTCTGTCAAGGTGGAGGTGCAGGACAACTATTCCGAAATCTCCAAAACTGCTGAGGAGATCAAGGCGTCTGTGGCTGAAAACTACCTCTCCAAATCCGACATGGAGACCATCCAGCGGGATTTCCAGACTACTATCACGCAGAACAGCACGGAGATTCGCATGGACTTCACGGCTGTCACCAACGACATCATCGACACGATCTCCTCCAATCAGAGCCTGCTGGAAGAGTACATCCGCTTCCGTGGAGCGCTGATTGAGCTGGGGCGTGTAGGCAATGCTTTCACAGCAGAGTTGTCCAATGAGGAGCTGGCGTTCAAAGAGAACGGGCAGACCATTGCCTACATCTCCAATCAGAGCCTGGTCATCACGAATGCTGAGATAAGGAACAAACTATCCCTTGGCAATGAGGAACGGGGGCTGGTTTGACTTTATCCCCCGCACCACCGGCAACCTGTCCATTCAATGGAGAGCCGCTGTAACGTAAAGGAGTGAGCGCTTTTGGCTTCCAGTGGAACTTTTTCCGGGTCTATTCGCAGCGGCCACTATGCGCTAAGTATCAGCTGGACGCAGACCCCGAACGTATCTGCAAACACATCTGCCATTCAGGTGAGCATCGCGCTCATCAATGACTGGTCTCTTCAGGTGAGCGGTCGTACAGATAACCGAATTACAATAGATGGAACAACGCAAACCTTCTCGTCACCTGGTGTGTATTCGACCGGCACTCATCAGTTCAATACTGTCAGCCAAGTGGTCAATCACAACAGCGATGGCACCAAAACCCTGACCATCACCGCAGTCTACTATATTCGTGCGACACTGAGCGGCACCTACTATGACTCCATCACGGCAACGGCGACCATTACCCTGGACACAATACCACGTGCCTCTACAGTGACTGCTCCTGACGGTACTATAGGCACTGCGCTGACGCTGACAGTCAACCGGGCTTCAACCGCCTTCGTACACACACTGACCTACTCATTTGGTGCGAGAAGCGGGACAATTGCCAGCCGAACGACATCCACCTCCATTTCGTGGACGCCTCTGATGAGTCTGTGCAATCAAATTCCAAACGCCATCTCCGGCACCTGCACAATCACCTGTACCACCTATAACGGCACCACGCAGATTGGAACGTCGACCAGCTATCTTACGCTGACCGTTCCATCCAGCGTGGTGCCGACCATTTCAGATTTGATTGTAACGAGGGTAGACGGTGACGTTCCACCAAACTGGGGCGTGTATGTGGCAACTAAATCAAAGGCAACAGTGACCATCCAAGGTGCTGCTGGCTCCTACGGCTCCACCATAAGCTCCTACAGTATTACTGGTGGAGGATATTCAAGTTCTGAGAGTTCTCTGACCACGGGCTTTCTGAACAGCTCCGGGACCATCACCTTCCGAGCGAGAGTCACTGATTCACGAGGCCGCTTCTCAGACTACGCCACTGTTTCTATCACCGTACAAAGCTACAGCGTACCGTCTTTTACGAGCTACGAATCTGATCGTTGTACCAGCGATGGCGTGCTTTCGGGTGACGGAACATATATCCAAGCTCTAAACCGTTTCCGGTATTCATCCTGCAACGGGCACAATTCAGTCACTACCCAAATCGAGTACAAGCGTTCTACCGAGAGCACATGGACAACGGATTCCGGTAACTTCAGTTCCAATGTCGCCTGTATTTTTTGGCGGTGGGCTGATTTCTACAGAATACTCCTATGACATCCGTTACACGCTGACGGATGCTTTCTCTTCTGTCAGCGTCTTGGATGTAGCTCCACTGCGGCGGTGTTCATGGACTTTAAGGCTGGAGGGACAGGAATAGCCTTCGGCAAAGTGGCAGAAGATGATGGGATGGACGTAGATATGAATGCGCATTTCAGGCGGGATGTCACCTTGGATTCCGACCTGAAGGTGACCGGAGAAACAAGGCTCAACGGTCTGAGCTATTTTACTGGTCGTGTATCATTCAGTGGCGATGCCACCTTCTACGGAAATGTATCTGGCTTTGCAAAGTGCTATTACGGGACTTGTACGACATCAGCTGGTACCACATCCAAAAACTGTCACCTGCGCAAACTTCACACGTGCCGTTGGCGCTATCGTTACAATCTTTATGTCCAATGCGAACACTGCAACCTCGCCACGGCTCAACATTAACGGAACGGGGTTGACGTACCTCGCTTATGGAGGGGTCAGAATCAGCGGCGCGTATAGGTGGCTTGCTCAAAGCATGGTGACTGTGATGTTTACCGGCACCTACTATGAAGTGCTGTCTATTGGGGCTACTTGGAATCCGGCTGTAAGCGGGGCTGGGTCTTACTCCTATCGAGAGGGCCACTTTAACTATCAAGGGGGCTTAGTTACTCTCAGTTGGTGTGTTTCTGGCACCTTCTCCAGTACTACTACGACCTCGACTGTCACCAGCATCACCGGCCTGCCGTTCACCAATCACGGTCAAGGGGTAGCCTCTGGCGGTGGAGTCGCCTACGGGTGTCGTGTTACTGGTGCTTCTTTTGGCGGCTGGTGCATCAGTAGCGGAGAATCATCAATAGGTGGAAGGTCTGAAAGCATTACGACCAACGGCACTGTTACCCTTGGATCTATGTATAACTACCCATCCATGACCTTTACTCTATCCGGGACGATTCAGATGCGGGTGTTGGATTAAGTCTCTACGAACGGATTGGCCTTGTTACTATTTGAGCTTCATCGTAGTTAGACCAATCCAAATACTGACCACATCTATCACAATATCGCTGGTACTCCCGCTCATGGTAATTCCGCAGCGTGGGCAGAGCGGGTATCCATCAAGGCCCCAGCGTCCTTGATAAACCCGGATTCGTGTAACGGCTAAAGGGCTTCGATATGTCAACTCATCGAAGGCGTGACTCCCCAGCAGTAACTCATTGGGGTCACGCCTAATCCATTACAGAGCTTTTCTAATGAATCAATAGATGTATCTGCCCTTGTGGTAATCAGTTCTTCTAAAAAATCTGCTGTTAAGACCACATTTCAGGGAGGCGGATTCAAACGTCAATTCCCTTTCAGTGCAAATCTGCCTGAGTGCGGCAGACAAGGTGATTTTAAACACTTAACGCCTTCTTTCTATTTTCAGACGCAACACTGTCGTTCAGTTACACGTTTTCACACCCGCACCTTTTATTATATCAGATTTTTTAGTCAGAGGAGGAAATTTTATGTTGAAAGAAATCGTAGGTTACTGCCAACTCGGATTTGCAGCCATTGGAGGGGCGCTTGGGTGGTTTATTGGCGGCTTGGATGGCTTCCTCTACGCCCTTATTGCGTTTGTGGTCATCGACTACCTGACCGGTCTTCTGGCCGCTGGTGTGCAGAAGAAGCTGTCGAGTGAGGTGGGCTTCAAGGGCATCGCAAAGAAGATCGCCATTTTCTTGCTGGTAGGCATCGCCAATATCATTGATGTGGATGTCATCCAGAACGGCACGGCACTACGCACTGCGGTGATTTTCTTCTACCTGTCCAATGAGGGGCTGTCCATTTTGGAGAATGCCGGGAATATTGGACTTCCCATCCCAGAAAAGCTCAAAACCATGCTTGCTCAGTTGAAGGACAAGGAGGATGATCAGAAATGAATTTGCACAAGCTCCTACTCACGCAAAACGCCTGCTATATTGCAGGAAACAGAATGAAACCGAAGGGAATCATGGTACACTCCACGGGGGCAAACAACCCCACTCTGCGCCGTTACATCGGCCCTGATGATGGGCTGCTTGGCGTCAATCAGTACGGCAATCACTGGAACACTTATGCTCCTGGTGGTCAAAGGTCTGCGTTCATGCCTTCATTGGCAAATTAAAGGATGGGAGCATCGCCACCTATCAAACGCTGCCGTGGGACTACGAAGGCTGGCACTGTGCCGGGTCCGGCAATCAAACGCATATTGGATTTGAAATCTGCGAGGACGGTCTGACCGATGCCTCGTATTTTTCTGCCGTTTATCAGGAGGCTGTTGAGCTTTGTGTGTATCTCTGCAAGCTCTACGGTCTCACTGAGAAGGATGTGCTCTGTCACTGTGAGGGACACGATAGGGGTATCGCCAGCAACCACGGTGACGTGATGCACTGGTTTCCCAAGCACGGTAAGACAATGGACGATTTTCGGGCTGCAGTCAAAGCTGACCTGGAGGAAAAGGAGGAGCCGAAATTGGATAATACACCGAGTAGCTGGTCTAAAGAAGCGGTGAGCTGGGCAACTGACAATAAGCTGCTGGAGGGCACCGACACGGGGGATTTGATGCTCCGCAGCCCTATCACCCGTGAGGAGTTTTGCGTAGTGCTCAAACGTTACCATGACAAAACGCAGGCCGGTGAGCTGAAGTAAGACAATAGGGGCGGGCGCACTTTGCCTGCCCCTTTTTTTATATAGGCATAAATTCACCTAAAAAACAGACCCTCTCGGCAGATTGTTTTACTTGACTAATACGCCTTTTTAGAGTGATGAATACAGTACCGAAAAAGCGAAAGAAGGGACAAAATGCGAATCAAAATCATAAAAGCAAAGCCTCCCGAGGAACGTAAACTGCGCACGGCTGCATACGTCCGTGTTTCAACTGACTCAGAAGATCAGGAGGGCTCACTGGAAAACCAGACCCGCTACTACAGTGACTTTCTCAGCCACAACCCAGCCTATGAATTTGTCGGCGTTTATTCTGATAGGGGCGTCACCGGCTATAAGGAGAAACGTCGGTTTCCAGCAGATGATGCATGACACCATGGCGGGCTCCATTGATTTGATCTATGTGAAATCTATATCGCGGTTTGCACGAAACACCGAGGTCTTGCTCAAAACAGTCAGAGCACTGAAGAGCAGAGGCGTCGGTGTCTTTTTTGAGGTGCAGAACATCAACAGTCTTTCAGCAGACGGTGAGCTGATGCTGACTGTGCTCGCGGCCTTCGCACAAGGGGAAAGTGACAACTATGCGGAGCTTACCCGACTGCATTACAAGCGGCAATTCTGCCAGGGTACTCCTTCACGGCGCACTGCAGCGACCTTCGGCTACTGCGAAGGCAACTATGGTGAATTGAAAGTGAATGAGCCTCAAGCCCGTGTGGTGCGTCAGATTTTCAGCCTTGCTCTTGAAGGCGCAACGCTCAGTGGTATCGCAAACTGGCTGAACAACCACAAGATACCGGCCATTCAGGGTGGTCAGTGGAATCCCACGGGGATACGGCGCATTCTGCGCAATGTGACTTATCAAGGAGACCTAATGCTCCAGAAATCCTACCTCGATACCAAGCGGCAGCGCCACCCCAACAAAGGCCAAGTCGAAAGCTGGTATGTTCAGGACAATCACCAAGCTATTGTTTCCCGTGAAGACTGGCAAAGGGTGCAGGAGCTTCTTGATAACTATACACCACCAGTTGCGCGACCTGTGGCATACGCCAGAAAAGACGAGGCCGGTCAATACCTGTTGGCCGGTATGCTCTACTGCCCATGGTGTGGAGCTGTGCTCCATCATAAGTGGTGCAACAAGAAAACCACAGAATATTGGGCTTGCAGCACCACCTTGAAAAAATCTAAAAATTCCTGCCCTGGCATCTATGTTCCCGCGCAGGAAGCAGAAAAATGGACTATATCGGAGCCGACTACGGTCCTTCAGTCAAAGGATGATTTCGGCAACCAGCATTTTACCCCAGTGCCTAAGAGGAATTATGAGCGACGTGTGGGGTGTCCGTACATCAAAAAGCAGGCGTGACAGCATGGCAAGAACAATTGTTCATATCCCAGCCCAACCAAGAGCGACCACTGTTTCTGCTACGGAAAATACCCGCTTGCGGACAGCTGCATATTGCCGGGTATCGACAGAACAGGAAGAGCAGCTCAACAGTTATGAGGCGCAGGTGGATTATTACACGCACTACATCAAAACAAACCCCAAGTACATTTTTGTGGGGATTTACGCTGATAGAGGTATCACGGGCACCAACACCCGCCATCGAGATGACTTTAACCGGATGATCGAGGACTGCGAGGCAGGTAAAATTGACTTTATCATTGCAAAGTCCGTGTCCCGATTCGCCCGGAATACTGAGGACTGCCTTTTCTATACCCGAAAGCTGAAGGACCTCGGCATCGGCATCTACTTTGAGAAGGAAAACATCAACACCCTTGATGGCGGCGGCGAATTGCTGCTCACCATTCTTTCCTCCCTCGCACAAGAGGAAAGCCGCAATATTTCTGAAAACTGCAAATGGGGCATTCGTAAGAAATTCCGTGACGGCAAGCTCCACCTCAATGCGAACAGGTTTCTCGGCTACGACAAAGATGAAAAGGGCAAGCTGGTCATCAACAAGGAGCAGGCGGCTATTGTCCGCAGAGTGTTCTATGAATATATTTGGGAGGGGCTTAACCCGGATGCCATTGCCAGGAGGCTTCAGGCCGAAGGCGTACCCGGCTGTATGGGACAACCTCGATGGGCAGTAAGCACAATTCAGGCGATGTTGCAAAACGAGAAATATATGGGAGACGCCTTGTTGCAAAAACCTACACCCCCGACTTTCTGAATAAGCGGGCTATCAAAAAATAAGGGTGAGGTAGAGCAGGTTAGGGTCAAGGGTGACCATGAGCCTATTATTGAGCCTGAAATTTGGGATGCGGTCCAATTGGAGCTTCAGCGTCGGCATCGCTATACCGAAGAGCATAACATCCGTTTCCGGGGACGCAACTCTGATGTTCAGCCTTTTTCCTGCAAGGTGATTTGTGGCGTTTGTGGCACTCCGTTCTGGAGGCGCACATGGTACAGAAACCACAGGCCGATTAAGGTCTGGCAGTGTGGGAAGCGCTACCAGGAGAAAGGGGTCGTGACCTGCTCCAGCGAAAACCTCAAAGAGGAAACTCTGTACAACGCCTTTGTGGTTGCGTGGAATGCTATTGTTAACAACCGTCAGGGGCTGCTCCCTGAATGGGAGGAGACCATGCAGAAGGGTAATGCGCTGGAACGGCTTCGTGCCCAGCAAATGATTGAATTGACCGCTGGCACAAGGTTGACTGCAATCGACTTGTCCCTTGTGGGGAAATGTCTGGACTATGTGGTGGTCAACAATGGAGGTATCTTGGCTTTTCATTTCTTAGATGGCTCACAAATTTGCGTTGAAACAGAGGCCGAATAATATGGCGGCGAAAAGTGTTGTGTGCTAAAATAGGACATAGGAGGGTGGCTTTTCGCCAGCCGCCCTCCTACGGTCAGGAATTCTAATGAATTTGAGGTGGTATATGAGTGGGTTTTCTTGATTCCCTCTTTAGCCGAGGAAAAGAGGCAGCGGACACCAAAAGAGCCATTGCCTTCATTGATTACGAACATTGGTTTTATTCCTATCGAAATCTATTCCACATGACACCTGACCTTGTCTCTTGGCGAAAGGAACTCGAACAAAAGTACACGCTCGAAGATGTAATGGTCTTTGCTGATTTTTCCATGCGGCCTATTGCAGACAGCTTAAATAGTGTCCGAGCTATGACCAATACGGTTATCTCAACACAGCAATCCGCTCCACACCATAAGAAAGACATGACCGACTTTATTATGCTCGACTATATCTATCAGGTTTCTGCCGAGCGTAGTGACGTAGGAACATACATATTGTTCACAGGAGACGGGCACTTCCAGTCTGTCGTGAAGTACCTAACTCAGAAGATGGGCAAACAGGTGATTGTCTATGGTGTCACCAACGCCACCAGCAAGCGTTTGAAGGACGTCGCGACGGAATTATATGAGATCCCCACCTCCGATTCTGTTATCAAATCCTGCTATTCTATGATTGTTGATAACCTTGCATACGTCTCAACCAAAAAGCAATATTATTCCATCCTTTAATGGAACGGTGGCGGCTGTGGCGAGACACAACGGTGTGGAAGAGCCGGAGGTGGCTGCAGCGCTTCAAGAAATGCTGGACAAGGGTTTGGTGGTACGAAAGGATCGCCGTGTAGATTTCAACCGGACCGTCAAGGTTATCACCGCCAACTGGGAGGCGCTGATTGCCGAGGGGCTTTGGGATCCAAGCAGGGGATAGGTCTACTGTCGGTCAACGGCCTGTGAGCTTCGCAAAGAATCCACGACCGTGTCTGCTGTGAAGTCTCATATCCCCACCACGCATCAGAGCGTAGATTTTCTGCTCGAGCAGCTCGCTCTTTCTTCGCAGCTCTGCAGTTGGGGCACCTTTTAGGTGCTGGCCACCCGTTAGCTTCAAAGTGCTCCTGCTGAACAGTGGTGAAGACAAATTTCCTACAACAGTCCTGGCAAACTAAAATCTTGTTTTCTTTCATCGCGTTGGCCTCCTTTATGTTTTCGTATATAACCGCAAGGGGGTACCCTCGCCTATAACCGTAAAGGAGCAACCCTATACAAAAAGGCCGCTGGTGGGCATTACACTCACCAGCGGCCATTTTACTTATTCGTTATCTTCCTCCATTTCGTCAGCGTCAGCTTTTTTGTGGCTTCCCCGATGCCAGATGACAGTGTCCTTCAGGTCATAGATGACCGCCTTATCCTGGGAGCTGTACACACCGAGGACGGAGTGGCGCTGCCCGTCGTTCAACTCCGGCATCAGCTCGTGGAGAGTGGCCATCAAAGCCTCATTCTGGACGAGGGTGGATTTCTGCCCCTGCTCCTCCCGAGGCTTGGAGAAGCGCGTGGCCTGAACGTCCTTTTTCGCGGCAGACCTGGATGGCCAGTTTCTTATCTCTGGCGTTGATGAGGAAGTGGACAAACGGGCTGTATTCCAGGGCCTCAATCACATGGCGGGAAAAGCGGAGACGCTTGGGCTCGATGATCATCTGCATCGGGCCGACGCGCTTGCGAATCTCGATAACGGTAAAATCCTTAAGCATTTTCACTGACTCCTTCTCTTGTCGTATTGGTTTTGAGCTTGGTGACTATAGCCGAGATACTGTCAACTGGCCAGTCTGGATTAAGTACACACCAACCCTTAAAGGTGCCACCCTTTATAGTCTTGATGCGTATTTTACTCAACGGCTTGCTGACCGCACCACTGTGCCGTCTACGCCGCTTGCCAGAGGACAAGCACTGCTGCACCTCCGTCCATACCTCTCGGCTGACAATGGCAGGATGGTGGTCACTCAGTCTGTATGACCGCACTTGTCCTCTGTTTTTTGACAACGCGGTGAGTGAGGCAGTTTGGCGTGTAGGTCTTTTTGCATGAGAACATCTCCGCAATATTTCTCATTGCGCAGAATATTGTAAACGCTGCCCACTGGCCAAACATCAGACCTTTTACGGTCGGAATGCCTTCTTTGGTCAGATGAGCAGCGATTTCTTTGACGGACCACCCGTCGAGATATTTCTCATAGATGAAGGATACAACCTCGGCTTCATCCGGGACAATTACCATGTTTCCATACTCGTCCGTTGTATAACCGAGGAGCACCCAAGTTGGAATCATGGGAATCCCGTTCGAGAAGCGGTGTCTGTACGACCACTTGATAGCTTCAGACTTGTTCTCGGATTCTCCCTGTGCCACGCTACTCAATAGAGCAAGCACTGCTTCCTGTTTGGCGTCCAGTGTATTTAGGCTTTCGCCTTCAAAGTAGACTGCTACCGGCGGGTCGAGGTCTTTTAGCAGGCGCACATAGTAAAGACAATCCAAGGTATTTCTGGCAAAGCGCCTTATGTCCTTAGTCAATACCATGTCGATTTTCCCGGCTTTACAGTCAGCTATCATACGTTGAAAGTCTTTCCGTTTTGCCGCGTTGGTGCCAGACAGCCCTTCATCAGCGTAGATGTCCACCAATACCCAGTCAGGGTTGGCAGCGACCAGCTTCTGAAAATGGTCTACCTGATACTCATAACTTGTGGTCTGAGCATCCTGGTCGGTGCTGACTCGGCAGTACGCAGCAACCCGAACGGTTTTCACCTTCTCAGGCTCCAACTCAGAACGAGCGGGGATTATCTCGACTGTAAGACCGGCCTTCAAATTCTTGTCGATCTTCTGCCGTTTAGCCTCCCTCCGCTTTTCGGTCACAGACCCGCTCCATTTGGCTTTCTGCTCATTTTTCCCTTTCATAGTATCACCGTCCTTTCCCGCAGCCGACTCTGCTACGTAGGGGCGCGAAATCGCGCAACCCTATTATACCGGCTTGTCTTTCCAGTAGGACAGTGCAATATTACCTCTGATAAGGGAAAAGTCAAGCAGTGACAATCCAGACTCCAAGCTGTTGAATTATTGCGGAAATTCTGGTAAACTCACACTATGAGCACCCTGACGAGAGGAGAGGACTATATGGTTCAGTCAGAGATTTTCGGAAGAGTATTTAGAATCGTTTTTGGCTCAAATGCAGGAACAACATTTACTATCGAACAGGATGGAACACAATTTCTTGTGACGGCTAAGCATATTTTTAAGGACGCTCAGTTCCCTGCCCAAGCGGAAATAATGTTATGGAAAGAAGGACGTTATCAATCTATTCATGTGGAAATCAGATATCCAGAGGATCAAGAAATAGATATCGCTGTAATGAAAACAAATCCATACCTATTCGTTTCAAAAAAATATATGATAATAAGAACACAAGCGAAGGATTAATTTGGGGGCAAGACATATACTTTTTGGGCTTCCCATACGATTTTGATGTGCACTTAAAATCTTTGCCGGATAGCAAAACCCCGGTGCCTTTTATTAAGAAAGCCTGCTTGTCTGGTGCGCTAAATGAACATTCGATACTTGTGTTAGATGGCCAAAACAATAAAGGCTTTTCAGGGGGGGACCCGTGTGCTTTAAGAGTATCCAGTCAGATGAAAAATCGATGCGAATTGCAGGGGTTATTTCTGGATACTACTATGAAAAAAAGAAAGTGCTCGACCCTACCGGAAATATAACTGAATACTATCTCGAAGACAACACCGGAATAGTTAAAGCGTATGACATAAGAGAGGCAATAACGGTCGCTAAAACGTGGCTGTTGTGAGTGTAAAATCCGTTTGAGGGGGATACCTATACTCCCAATACACTCATTTGCACTCGCGTATTGAACACCACCGTCAGTCGGGGGTGCTGTTTCTGGACGAGCTGCCGGAGTTTCACAAAGACGTCATCGAGGTCCTCCGCCAGCCCATGGAGGACGGGGTGATCTCCGTGGTCCGCTCGGCGGCCACCGAGACCTACCCCAGCCGGTTCCTCCTCCTGTGCGCCATGAACCCCTGCAAGTGCGGGTGGTACGGCCACCCCTCCGGCCGGTGCCGGTGCTCCCCCAGCAGGTGAAGAAGTATCTGGGCAAGCTCTCCGGCCCCTGCTGGACCGGATCGACCTCTTCGCCGAGGTCCCCGCCCTGGAGTTTGAGGCTCTGGCCGACCGCAGCCCCGGGGAGCCTCTTCCGCCATCCGGGCCCGGGTGACCCAGGCCCGGGCCATCCAGACCCAGCGCTACGGCCCGGAGGGGCCCCTGTGCAACGCCGCCATGGGCCAGGCCGAGCTGCGGCAGTACTGCGCCCTGGACGGGGGAGAGCCGAGGCCCTTATGAAGGGGGCTTACGAGCACATGGGCCTCACCGCCCGGAGCTATGACCGCATCCTCCGGGTGGCCGGACCATTGCCGACCTGGACGGCAGCCAGCCCCTCCAGCCCCACCACCTGGCGGAGGCCATCCAGTACCGCCAGTCGGACTACTTCCCCGCCTGAGGGCGGGGCGCCAACCCAACCACGAAAGGAAGCTATCCACTATGTCTTACGTTCCCAGCGCGCCCCCGGTGGGCGATGAGATCTTTCTGCTCAAGATGGGAGAGATGGTCCTCAAGGGCCTCAACCGCCGCACCTTTGAGGAGCGGCTCATGGCAACGCCCGCCGCCGGCTGCAAAAGTACGGCAAGTTCCGCATCTACTCCCGCCAGTCCATCACCTACGTGGAGCCCAAGGAGGCCGGGTGCGACATGGACGGGGCCTTTGCCACCCTCTCCCGCCTGTTCGGGGTGGTGGGCCTGTCCCGGGCCAAGGCCTGCGAAAAAGACCCCCGAGGCCATCCTTGAAACCGCCAAGACCTACCTCCACGACGACCTGATGGCCGCCAGGACCTTTAAGGTGGAGTCCAAGCGGTCAGACAAGACCTTCCCCCTGACCTCCATCCAGCTCTCCCAGTACGTGGGGGGGGAGCTCAACGAGGCCTTCCCCCACATCCAGGCGGACATGCACCACCCGGAGCTCACCGTCCACGTGGAGGTGCGGGACTTTGCCGCCTACGTCCACGGGGACCCTGCCCGGGGCGCCGGCGGCCTGCCGGTGGGGGGGGGCAAGGCGGTCTCCCTCCTGTCCGGAGGGATTGACAGCCCCGTGGCCTCCTGGATGATCGCCAAGCGGGGGGTGGCCCTGGAGATGGTCCACTTCTTCAGCTACCCCTACACCTCCCCGAGGCCAAGGACAAGGTCCTCACCCTGGCCCAGCTCCTGACCCCCTGGTGCGGGCGGCTCACCGTCCACGTGGTGCCCTTTACCAGGATCCAGGAGCAGCTGCGGCTCCACTGCCCGGAGGCCCTCTTCACCCTGCTGATGCGCCGGTTCATGATGCGCATCTCGGAGCGGGTGGCCCAGCGGGTGGGGGCCCACGGGCTGATCACCGGGGAGTCCCTGGGCCAGGTGGCCAGCCAGACCATGGAGGCCATGGCGGTCACCGGCCAGGTGTGTACCCTGCCGGTGTTCCGGCCCCTGGTGGGGATGGATAAGGAGGAGAGCGTCCGCACCGCCCGTAAGATCGACACCTTCGAGACCTCCATCCTCCCCCTACGAGGACTGCTGCACCGTCTTCACCCCCGGCACCCCAAGACCCACCCCAAACTGGAGGAGATCACCGAGGCCGAGGCCGCCCTGGACATCGAGGCCCTGGTGGAGGAGGCCGTCCAAGGCATCGAAAGGGTGGTGCTGGACCCGTGAGCCACACCGCCGAACTCATCGCCGTGGGCACCGAGCTGCTGCTGGGCAACATCGCCAACACCGACGCCCAGATGCTCTCCCAGGGCCTGTCGGCCCTGGGCATCAACGTCTACTACCACACGGTGGTGGGCGACAACCCCCAGCGGGTCCGCCAGGCGGTGGACATCGCCCGGGGCCGGGCGGATATCCTCATCACCACCGGGGGGCTGGGGCCCACCTGCGACGATCTGACCAAGGTGGCGGGGGCCCAGGCCTTCGGGAAGGAACTGGTGTACCACGAACCCTCCGCCCAGCGGATCCGGGAACGGTTTGCCCAGCGGGGCACCCCGGTCACCGAGAACAACTACCAGCAGGCCATGCTGCCCGAGGGGTGCACGGTGCTGGACAACGACTGGGGCACCGCCCCGGGGTGGCCTTCCAGGCCGATGGCACCCACGTGCTCATGCTCCCCGGCCCGCCCCGGGAGTGTGCCATGATGTTCCGCCACCGGGCCCTGCCCTACCTGCAAAAAACTCTCCGACAGGGGTGATCGCCTCCCGGACGGTGAAGACCTTCGGCATCGGGGGGGAGTCCGCCGCCGAGGCCCTGCTCCGGGACCTGATGAATGCCCTCCACAACCCCACCCTGGCCCCCCTACGCCAAGCCCACGGGGACCGAGCTGCGGATCACCGCCCACGCCCCCACCCGGGAGGAGGCCCTCCGCCGCATCGCCCCGGTGGAGGAACAGGTGAAGGCCATCCTGGGGGACAAGGTCATCGGGGTGGACGTGGACTCCCTGGAGGAGGTGTGCTTTGCCCTGCTGAAGGACCGCGGCCTCACCGTGGGCACCGCCGAGTCCTGCACCGGGGGCTGCTGGCCAAGCTCCTCACCGACCTGCCTGGCTCCTCCGCCGTGTTCCGGGGGGCGTGGTGAGCTACACCAACGGGGTGAAGGCTGGCCTGCTGGGGGTGCCCCAGGACCTGCTGGACCGGTACGGCGCCGTCTCCCCCAGGTGGCGGAGGCCATGGCCCGGGGGGCCAAGGCCGCCCTGGGCTGCGACATCGCCCTGTCCACCACCGGGGTGGCCGGGCCGGACGCCGACGACCGGGGCAACCCCATCGGCCTGGTCTACCTGGGCCTTGGCCTGGGGGACCAGTGCCAGGTCACAGAATTCCGCGCCGGCCCGGTGGAGCGGGAGCGGGTCCGCCGCCAGGCCGCCCAGACCGCCCTGGACCTGCTGCGCCGGCACCTGACGGGACTGGACTAAGCAAAGAGAGAAACCCCACGGGGGCTTCCTGATTGGGAAGTCTCCGTGGGGTTTTTTACATGCCATCTCTTTACCGCCGGGTGAAGATCCCTGTCTTCCAGGCCCGCCACAGGGGGCGGAAGTAGAGCGCCAGGATCCCCAGGCAGCAGACCAGGGCCAGGGCCGTGTTTTCCCACTCCACCAGCACGCACTGGAGCAGGAGGATCCCCATGGCCAGGACGAACCGGGGCACCTTCCACGCCACCCGCAGCAGGCTGCGGGAGTGGACCGCCCGGGCGATGAGGATCACCAGGTAGCTCAGCAAGGTGGCCACCGCCGCCCCCATGGCGCCGTAGAGGGGGATCAGCAGGGCGTTGCCCGCCAGGTTCACCCCGCCCCGGCCAGGGTGGTCACCAGGGTGGCGGAGCTCCGCTTCTCCGCCACATAGACCGAGGCGAAGAAGGACCCCAGGCAGGCCATGGCGGTGCCCAGGATGAGCACCGGGGCATAGTCTTAAGGCGGAGAAGTAGTCCGGCGCGGCCAGAAAGCGCATCACCAGCCGGCTGGCCGCCATGAGCAGGGAGGCCCCACCAGGGCCCCCGCCTCGTAGACGGAAAAGACGTTGGAGAAGAACCGCTCCTGCTCCGCCTTGGACCGCTCCGAGACGATGGACAGCTGCCAGGCGGAGGTGAAGATCCCCGAGAGGATGAGGAGGATGGAGGCCACCTTGTTCCCCACCGCGTACAGGCCGGAGACATCGGGGCCGATGAGGAAGGAAATGAAGTACCGGTCGGAGATGTTGATGATCCAGGAGCAGACGGTGGCCGGGATCAGGGGCAGGCAGTAGCGGAACATCTGCCTCACCAGGCCCCGCCCCACCGCCGCCGGCTGGAAGTACCGCCACAGCCCCAGGGCGCCAAACAGCACCAGCGCCACCACCCCCGTCGGCGATGACGTTGGAGAGGACATACCCCACAATTCCCAGCCGGAACACCGACAGGAGCAGGATGTTCAGCGCCACCACCAGGGCGGTGCACAGGATGCCGCTGCCGGCGTACAGCCGCACCTTCCCCATGGCCTGGGCCATGGCGCCGAACACCGCGTGGAGGTTGGCCATGAGGACATAGAGCAGCAGCAGAAGGACGTAGTCCGACAGCAGGCCGATGCTCTGGAGCAGGGGGTAGCACAGGGCAGCACCCCTCCCCCACCAGGATCACCACCAGGCCTGTGGTGAACAGGCCTTTGAGGTCGGTGGTCTCGTCCAGGCCGAAGCGCAGCACGGCGTTGATGATCCCCATGGAGACCAGGGGGATGAGCACGTTGCCCGTCTGGATGATAAGGTCGGTGACGCCGTACTCCGCGTCGGTGAGGATGCTGGTGTAAAAGGGGGTCAGGAGGAAGAGGAGAATCTTCGACCCAAAGGTGCTCACGGAAAAGAGCACCGTGTTGGAAAGCAACCGTCGATACATGCCGGTGGAAAATCACCTCCGCAAAGGCCGTGGGGCACGGCATCATAGCAGCATGGCCCCGGTGCCGGCCAGGATCAGCACCAGGCCCAGGGCGGCCTTTCTGTTTAACGTCTCCTTCAAAACCAGGCCGGAGAACAGGATGGTCACCAGGATGCTCAGCTTGTCAATGGGCACCACCACGCTGGCCGGCCCGGCCTGCAGGGCCGGAAATAGCACAGCCAGGAGGCCCCGGTGGCCAGCCCCGAGAGCACACCAGGAAGGTCCCGCTCCGCCGGTCCACCTGGGGCAGGGCCTTCTGCTCCCCCGGTGAGAAAGACCATCCCCCAGGCCATGACCAGCACCACAATGGTGCGGATGGCGGTGGCCAAGGTTGGACTCGATGTTCGCCACCCCCAACTTGCCAAAGAGGGCGGTGAGGGGCTGGCAAACACCGCCGAGCCCAGGGCATAGAGGAGCCAGCGCCGGTCATGGGGCTGTCCCGGCCGCCCCTCCTTCCGGGTGATCATCAGCAGGGTGCCGGCGCCGATGGCCACCACCCCCAGCCCCTGGGGCAGGGAGAGGGGCTCCCCAGCAGCAAGTAAAGGCCAGCAGGATGGTGAGCACCGTGCTGGACTTGTCAATGGGGGTGACCTTGTTCACATCCCCCAGCTGGAGGGCGGAAGTAGCACAGCCAGGAGGCCCCGGTGGCCAGGCCCGACAGCACCAGCCAGGCCAGGTCCCCCCGGTGAGCTGGGCCAGGTCCCCTGGGAGCCCACCAGGAACACCATCCCCCAGGCGAACACCAGCACCACCCCGGTCCGCAGGGCAGTGGCCAGGTGGGAGGGGACGGATTGGATGCCGATTTTGGCCAAAATCGCCGTGATCCCCGGCGAAAAGGCGGAACCCACTGCAAACAGCAGCCAAGACATGGCCTTCCCTCCTCTCAGGGTTTGAACCGGTACCCCGCCCCCCAGACCGTCTGGATGTACCGGGGGGTGGGAGGGGTCCTTCTCGATCTTCTCTCGCAGGCGGTTGATGTGGACCACCACGGTGGCGTTGTCCCCATGGCGTCGTACCCCAGATCCGCTCGTACAGGGTCTCCTTGGAAAAGACGATGTCGGGGTTGGACAGGAGGAAGAGGAGGCGCTCATACTCCTTGTTCTTCAAGGCCACCTCTGCCCCGTCCACGAAGACCCGGCGGGCGTCCTTCTGGAGCAGGACGCTGCCCAGCTGGGCTGGTTCGGTCCACGCCCCCGGCCTGCTTCAGCCGGTCATACTGGGCCAGGTGAGCCTTGATCCGGGCCACCAGCACACTGGGGGAGAAGGGCTTGGTGATGTAGTCGTCCGCCCCCAGCCCCAGGCCCTTGATCTTGTCGATGTCCTCCTGCCGGGCGGTGACCATGAGGATGGGGATGTCCAAAGTCTCCCGCAGGGTGCTGCACAGAGCAAACCCGTCCAGCCCCGGGAGCATCAGGTCCAGGAGGATCAAATCGTCCCCCCCCGGACCGGCCCATGGCCAGCCCCTCCGGGCCGGTGGCGGCGATGTCCACCTGGAAGTCGCTGAGCATCAGGTAGTCCCGCTCGATGGCGGCAATGGCCCCGTCGTCCTCAACGATCAGAATGCGTTTCATGGTCCATCTCTCCTTCCGTCTGGGGGATGCGCAGCACCATCCGCAGCCCCCCTGGGGGCGGTTCTCCGCCCGGATGGTTCCGCCCATCCGCTCCATGCTCTTGGCCACGATGGCCAGGCCCAGGCCGCTGCCCTGGTCGGGGTTCTTCCGGGCGGGGTCGTTGCGGTAGAACACGTCAAAGAGCCGGGGCAGGGCCTCGGGGCACGCCGGGGCCGTCGTCGTCCACGGTGAGGCAGAAGTCCTGCCCCTCCACCGCCCCGGTGATGGTCACCTGGCCGGTGGCCTTGTCCTATACTTGGCGCTGTTGTCCAGCAGGTTGGTGAGGATGCTGTGGAAGTAGATGGGATCTGCCAGCACCTGGCAGCCGGTGGGCAGGGGTTCCACGGTGATGGACAGGCCCGCTGGCTGGTAGGCCTCCCCGGGAGGCCGCCACCACGGCCTCCACCTCCTGGGCGGGGTCCAGGGGTTCCGGGCTGTAGGGGTACTCCCCCAGGTCCATCTTGGAGAACCGGAAGATCTTCCGCACCAGCTGGTCCATCTCCGTGGCCTTGGCCTGGAGGATGGTGAGGTACTCCCGCTGCTTTTCCGGGGTGTCCGCCACCCCCGTCCAGCAGGCCCTCCACATAGGCCTGGATGGCGGTGAGGGGGGGGAGCGGATGTCGTGGGAGATGCTGGCCAGCAGCTCCTTCCGGCTGGCCTCCTCCCGCTGGGACTGCTCGACCGAGGCCCGCAGCCGCTGGGCCATGTCGTTGAAATCCTCGCACACCGGCTGGAACTCGTCCCGGCTGTCGTAGGCGATGCGGTGGGTGAGGTTGCCGTCCCGGATCTGATGAACCCCCTCCGCCAGGGTCTCCAAGGGCTCCTGGATATGCCGGAACACGAACCGGGTGAGGAAGCGGTTGGTGACCAGCACCGCCGCCAGGACCATCACCACCGCCGCGGCCAGGAGGGTGGCCGCCAGGTGCTCCGTCTGGTGGGGCAGGTCAGTGACCACTCCTTGGCTGTAGACCTCCAGCTGATAGGTGACCCCCGGCGGAATACACCGCGCCGAAAAAGGTCCGTGGTGCCGTCGGAGACGGTGCCGCTGCCCTCCAAAGCCGCCAGGGCCTGGGGAGGCCGGGCTGGTCCGTGGCCGCCCCTGGCCAAAGCGCCCGGCCTCCCCGCCGTCCTGGCGGATCACCAGGACCATTTGATGGGCGGCGGCGGTCTCCTCCAGACGGGCGGCCAGGGCGGTCTGCTGGGCGGGGTCGGCCTCCGACAGCCAATCCTCCGCCAGGGACACCAGCTCGCTGCGGGTCTCCGCCACGTCGTGCTGGCTGAGCCAGGTCGAACCGGACTGGGGCAGCAAAACGGTGAGGAAGAGCAGCAGCGCCGCCGCCACCGCCAGCACCCCCAGGCAAGCCGGGATGACAATCATCAGAATGTTGGACAGGAACAGTCGTTTTTGATGGTCATGGGGGTCTGCCTCCTTGGTCCCTGTGATTGTACACCCAATTTATAACAGAATCATAAACTGACGGAAAAACCAGGCCATCATCCCGAAACCGCCCCCAGGGACACCACCCAGTTTGACCAATCCATGACCTTCGTCCGGGAGAGCGCCGCCAGCGCCACGGTCCACGACGGCCTGTTCGCCCGCCCCGGGGACACGGAGACCATGGACGCCTACCTCGCCCAGAACGGGCTGGCCGGGTGAGGGCCGTGGGACGCCGGCTTTCGCAGACGGGACAGCAGTCCACCTCCAGGCCCACCAGGTTCCCTAAGCTCCTTCCAGCAAAAAAAACGTCCGGCCCTGGGCCGGACGTTTTTTTCTTCCCCGGCTGGCCCGGGTCATTGACAAGCCCCGGGACCATCCAGTACAATAAAGGACGGCAGCCCCAAAGCCTTCCGTTTGGGGTTCCGTCATTTCCAGGTAAGGAGATTCCTTCCATGCAGAACAAGCGCATTGTGGTCAAGATCGGCACCTCCACCCTGGCCCATCCCTCGGGCCTGCTGAACATCCGGCAGGTGGAGTCCCTGTGCAAGGTCCTCAGCGACCTGAAAAACGCCGGGCATGAGCTCATCCTGGTCTCCTCCGGCGCCATTGGCATGGGGGTGGGAAAGCTCTCCCTCTCCCGCCGGCCAGAGGATATGCCCACCAAGCAGGCCGCCGCCGCGGTGGGCCAGTGTGAGCTGATGTATACCTACGACAAACTTTTTCCGAGTATGGCCATGTGGTGGCCCAGGTCCTGCTGTCGGGGGGACGACATTCACGACCCCAGCGCTCCACCAACGTCAAGAGCACCATCCAGCGCCTGCTGGAGCTCCACGCCCTGCCCATCCTCAACGAGAACGACGCCGTCTCCACCGAGGAGATCGGCGAACACCACCATCGGCGAGAACGACACCTTGGCCGCCCAGGTGGCGGTGACCATGGGGGCCGACCTTTTGGTGATCCTCTCGGACATCAACGGGCTGTACACCGCCGACCCCCACACCCACCCGGAGGCCACCCTCATCACCGAGATCCCTCCCTCACCCAGGAGATCTGGGCCCTGGCCGGGGGCCAGCTCCAAGCTGGGCACCGGGGGGATGACCTCCAAGCTCCAGGCCGCCGCCCTGTGCACCCCCGCCGGGTGCGACATGGTGATCACCAACGGCTCCCAGCCGGAGCGCCTGTACGACATTGCGGAGGGCAAGCCTGTGGGCAGCCGCTTCCGCGCCGTTAAGAAAGGATAAGCCTATGAATACCACCCTTCCTTCCCAGGGGATGTCCTGCTATCCCCTGACGGGGGCGCTGCCTGCCCCCGGCCAGGCCGCCGGCGCCCCCACCTGCCCCGCACCGGCACCCTTCTGGAGGCCGCCCTGGCCGCCAAGCCCGCCCTGGCCGCCCTGTCCACCGAGGAGAAGAAGGCCGTCCTGCTGTCCATGGCCGACGCCCTGGAGGCCAACCCCCCGGCCATCCTGGCCGCCAACGCCCAGGACCGGGAGGCCGCCCAGGGCACCATCGCCCCGGTGATGCAGGACCGCCTCCGCCTCACCCAGGGGCGGATCGCCGACATGGCCGCCGGCGTCCGGGCGGTGGCCGCCCTGCCGGACCCGGTGGGCCGCACCCTGGCCTCCCACACCCTGCCCAACGGGCTGCAGGTGAACAAGGTGTCTGTCCCCCTGGGGGTCATCGCCATCATCTATGAGAGCCGGCCCAATGTCACCAGCGACGCCGCCAGCCTCACCTTCCAGGCGGGGTCGGTGTGCGTGCTGCGGGGGGGCAAGGAGTCCATCCACTCCAACACCGCCATTGTGGACGCCCTCCACCAGGCCCTGGAAAAGCACCACCTCCCCGCCGCCCTGGTGAGCCTGGTGACCGACACCACCCGGGACTCCGCCAACGAGCTGATGCGGGCGGCGGGGTATGTGGATCTGCTGATCCCCGGGGGGCGCCTCTCTGATCCAGTCCTGCGTGGACAATGCCACCGTCCCCGTCATCGAGACGGGCACCGGCATCTGCCACGTCTACGTGGACGCCGACGCCGACCTGGACAAGGCCCTCACCATCGTGGACAACGCCAAGACCAGCCGCCCCTCGGTGTGCAACGCCGCCGAGGTCTGCCGTCCACCGGGACATCGCCCCCGCCTTCCTGCCCCAGCTGTGGGACCGGCTGGTGGACCGCCAGCCGGGCCGCCGGCCAGCCGCCAGTGGAGCTCCGTCTGGACCCGGAGGCCCTGGCCCTCCTGGGGAAGGGATCCCCTGCCGGGCCGGCGGACTTCGACACGGAGTTTTTGGACTACATTCTGGCGGTGGGGGTGGTGGACAGCGTGGAGGGAGGCCATCGACCACATCAACCGCCACTCCACCGGCCACAGCGAGGCCATCCTCACCCAGACCCGGGCCCACGCGGACCTGTTCACCAAGCTGGTGGACAGCGCCGCCGTGTACGTCAATGTCTCCACCCGCTTCACCGACGGTGGGGAGTTCGGCCTTGGCTGCGAAATGGGTATCTCCACCCAGAAGCTCCACGCCCGTGGGCCTATGGGGCTAGAGGAGCTCACCAGCTACAAGTACATCATCCTGGGAGACGGGCAGATCCGGTAAGCCCCCGTCCCCGGACGCAGCAACGCCCCCAAGCCGAGGTTCGGCTTGGGGGCGTTGGATGTTGATACGGCTTGCGGTTTCTGTCCCGCGCCGGGTCCGGGGCGCGGGCCTTACACCCGGACCACCCGGCCGGGCTTCCGGGGCGGGGCCGGCGGCAGGTCGGCGGCGGGGTAGCCCAGAAGGCAGTGGCCCACCCCGGCGTACGTCCCTTCCAGGCCCCACTGGTGCAGGAGGGCCTGCCCCTCCGGGCTGTCAAAAGACCTCCCGGGCCCGGTGGATCCAGCAGGACCCCAGGCCCAGGGCGTGGGCGGCGTTCATCAGGTTGCCCATGGCCAGGCTGCCATCCTCCACCCAGGTGGGGCGGCTGCGGTCGGCCAGGACCACGATCACCGTGGGGGCGCCGTAGAAGGGGTCGGTGTCCGCCCCCATGACGGCGGCGTTCAGCCGGGAGAGCTCTGCCAGGGTGGCCTGGTTCTGGACCACCACAAAGACCACCGGCTGGGCGCCCCGGCCGCTGGGGGCATAGAGGCCGGCCTCCAGGACCTGCTGCAAGGCCCCTTCCTCCACCTGCCGGGGCTGGTAAGCACGGCAGCTGCGGCGAGTTTTCAGGGTTTCTATCGTCTCGTGCATAGGGGTTCTCCTTTTACCAGATGCAGCGCACGGCGCAGTTGAAGGTCTGGTCCCCCACGGTGGCGGTGACGGTGGTGCGGCCCGGGGCCACGGCGGTGACGTTGCCCTGGTCGTCCACGGTGGCCACGGCGGTGTCCTCGCTGGCCCAGGTGACGTCTCCCTCCGCCCCGTTGACGGTGAGCTGCTGGCTGTCCCCGGCGCTGTCCAGGGTGATGTCGTTGGCGCTTAGGCCCACGGTGGTCTGCTCCGCCGGAGCTTCCTCGCCGTCCGCTGCGGCCTGGGCCTCCTCTGCCGCCGCGGCCTCAGGATCCCAGGTGCAGTTGACGGTGCACTGGGCCGACTGGCCGTTCTCCAACGTGGCGGTGATGGTGGCGGTGCCAGGGGCCACGGCGGTGACCATGCCCTGGCCGTCCACGGTGGCCACGGCCTCGTCGCTGCTGGACCAGGTGACGGTCCCGGTGGACCCTCGGGGGAGAAGGTGGGGACCAAGGTCATGGTGGTCCCAGCCTCTGCCAGGTCCAGGGTCTCCCGGTCCAGGGTGAGGCTCTCTGCGGCCTGCTGGCTGCTGAAGATGCCGGTCTGGAAGGCGGGCACCACGGTGCGCACCACAATGAACACCGCGGCCACCACAATGATCAGGGACACGATGAGCAAAACGGGATTGAATCCACGCTTCTTCTTTTCTTCCGGGCGGCCCGCGGGCGGCGGCCTTCTCCTCCTCGGTGGGGGCCTTGGCCGTGGGGGGGCAGCACGGCTTCCAGCAGGTCCTCCTGGGGCGGCTGGGGGCGCTGCGCCCTCGTCCTCCTGGGCTTTGGCCGCCTGCTGGGCCTGGATCTCCTTGGAGATCTCCTGGGTGGGGATGACCTGGGTGGGCTGGTCATCGATGACGTCGGCGTAGTTCTCTGCCGCGGGCTTGTCCTGCCCGTCCCCCTGCCAGAGGGACTGGGTGGGGGGGATCTCCCCGATGTGGATGGTGGGCTCCTCCACGTCGAAGTCGGCCCGGGGGGCCTCCTCCTGGGGGGGCTGCGCCTGTTCCACCGGGGGTTCGGCGGCAGGGGCCTGCTGCTGGGGGACCTCCTGGGCGGGGGCCTCCGGGGGCTTCCTCGGCCTCGGGCTCCTCCTGGATGGCCACTTCCTCCACGGGTTGGGCAGGCTTTTCCAGCTGCTCCTGGGTGAGGGTGGGGACGGGGCTCTCCGCCAGCAGGTCCCGCACCTCCCGGAGGAGGGCATCCAGGTCCTCCTCGGTGTTCACTGGCGGCTCTGCCTGGGGGGCCGGCTGGGGCTGCTGGTCTGCCTGGGCCGGGGCGGCGGGCTCCACGGTGGTCTGGCCCACCTGGATCTCCGCCGTGGGGGCGGGGATGGCCTCGGGGATTTCGGGGCGGCCTCCGGCTGGCCGGCCAGGGTGCTCAGGTCTTTCAGGGCGTCCCACTCACTCTCCGCCGGCCCTTGGGCGGCAGGGGGGGTGAAGGCAGGGGTCTCCTGCACCGGGGCGGGCTCCGGCTCCACCACCGGGCCCTCCGCAGACACGGGGGTGGGGGGTGAAAGCGGCGGGGTCCGGCTCCACCAGGGGGCTGGTCGTAGCCGAAGGTCTCCGGCACGGTGGGCTGGTCAAAGACCGGGCCCGTCTCCCCGGGGGTGGCGGTCATCTCCACCTGGTCGGGCTGGGCCTCCTGGGCCGGTTGGGCGGCTGCGGTCTCGGCGGCGGCCAGGGCAGCCTCCCGGGCCTTGCGGTCCCGCTCCCGCTTCCGGGCGGCGGCCCGGGCTTCCCGGTCGGCCCGGGCGGCGGCCTTCTCCTCCTCGGTCATCTCGCTGGTCTTTTTCCGGGGACCCCGGCGGCGGGTGGGGGCCTTTTTCTTGGCCGTCTCCTTGACGGTAGGTTTCTTCTCGGCATGGTCCCGGGAGGGGCGGACCTGCTTGGGCTTGGGCTGGACCGCCTCCAGCAGCTCGAAGTCCTGGACGCCCTCCTCCTCCGAGGGGGGCCTTGGGGGACTTTTCGGGCTTACTCTCCTTCTTGTTCCCGGCGTGGCTGCCGAAGAGGTTGCCGAAAAAGTCCTGCTTCTTTTTCTTCTTTTCCATAAAGGCTGGCGCTCCTCCTCCTGGCGGCCGGCGTCACAGAAGGGGCAGTATTTATAGGTCACGGAATAGTACTCTCCGCAATGGGGGCACTGGACGGTCTGGCTGCGCAGGGTGACCTTTTGGTTTCCATTCAGATTTCCTCCTTCCAAGTGGATGGGCAAAGCGGACAATGGCTTTGGCGGGATTGCGGCCCTGCGTGGGCGAAGGTCTGTCCCTGGCCGGGGGGCAGGACGAAAAATCCCCTATAATTCAATGTATTTTACCACAGCTCTGCAAATATCGTCAACCGCCAACTCCTGGCGGTGGGCCCTTGACCCGCCAAGGCTTTTCCAGTATAGTAGAGAAAACGCCCCCGGGGCCCGCTTCTTGTGCCCGCGGGGAACCACTAAGTCTGCCCCCTCCCCGGCCCCGGCCCCGGGAGGGCGGCCAGAAATCCTTGTGGGAATTGCCCAAAATCCACCATTTTCCTTCGGTTTTCCTCGGAAAAGGAGGCCCGTGATGACCCCAGAACAACTCCACAACGCCTATACTGCCCAGGTGTCCCCCTTCCTCGCCGCCCTGCCGGACCCCGGCCTGCGCACCCCCTGTTCCGGCAGCAGGGGGACCCCCTTCTTCCGCCGGTGCGCCCTGGCCCTGTGGCAGGCGGGGGGCCCCCTCACCCCGGCCCACGGGGGAGTGGTACAACGCTCTCTACACCGGCCCCAAGCCCCAGGAGACCCTGTTCTGGGACATGGTGTCCCAGGGGGAGGAAACCCTCCCCCAGCCCCCCTTCCTGCCCCCGGCTGCTGGCCTATGACCGCACCACCGGCCGCCAGACCGCCCGGGCCTTCCTAGACTTGCTGGCCGGTCTGCTCCCCCTGCTGGCGGGGGGCGGACGGGGGCCCGTCCCCCCTCGGGCCACCGCCGCCCAGGCCTACTGGGACGGGCTCTTCACCCAGTGGCAGCAGGCCGGCCTGCCGGGAAACCCCGCCCCCACCCCGCTGGACTTCCCTGCCCCGGCCCCCCACGCCGGCGCCCAGTCAGGAGGAACCGGCCCCGGCCCCCACGCCGGCGCCCAGTCAGGAGGAACCGGCCCCGCCCCAGCCTGCCCCCCAGCAGGCAGAGGCCGCCGACCCCCAACCCACCTTGGAGGAACTCCTGGCCCAGCTGGATGCTCTGGTGGGGCTGGAGGGGGTGAAGGCGGAGGTCCACAGCCTGGTGAACCTCATGAAGGTCCGCCGCCTCCGAGAGGCGGCCGGTCTGCCCACCCCCCCTGTCCCTCCCACCTGGTGTTCGTGGGCAACCCCGGCACGGGGAAAGACCACCGTGGCCCGGCTCATCGGCCAGCTGTACCGGGCCATCGGCGTACTGTCCAAGGGGCAGCTTGTGGAAGTGGACCGCTCCGGGCTGGTGGCCGGCTTCGTGGGCCAGACCGCCCCTGAAGACCCAGGAGGTCCTCCAGTCCGCCCTGGGGGGCGTGCTGTTTTTGGACGAGGCCTACGCCTGGCCCCCGCCAGCCCCAACGACTTCGGGCGGGAGGCCATCGAGGTCCTCCCTGAAAGGCATGGAGGACCACCGGAAGGACCTGGTGGTCATCGCCGCCGGCTACCCGGAGCCCATGGAGGACTTCCTCCACAGCAACCCGGGGCTGGCCAGCCGGTTCCCCAAGACCTTGGTCTTTGCCGATTACACCCCGCCCCAGCTGCTGGCCATCTTCCAGGGGCTGTGCCGGAAGAACGGCTACGCCCTCCCCCCGGAGACCGAGGCGGCCGCCGCCGCCCGGTTCCAGGCCCCTGTACGCCGGCCGGGACGCCCACTTCGGCAACGCCCGCACCGCCCGCAACACCTTCGAGGACGCCGTGGCCCGCCAGGCCGACCGGGTGGCCGCCCTGGAGGCCCCCAGCCGGGAGGACCTGATGGCCCTCCTCCCCCAGGACTTGGCGGGGGCCTGACCGGCCTCAGCCAAACATTTTCTGGAAATGTTCCCCGCCCCCTTGACAGGGGGCGGTTTACTGGGTATACTGTGTATGCCGTACATGTACAGAATAGGTGGTTTCCATGAAGATCCTCATTAGCAACGCCAACAACCAACCCATCTATGAACAGATCTACACCCAGATCCGCAACCAGATCCTCTCGGGGGAGCTGGCCCCCGGCCAGGGCCTGCCCTCCATCCGGGCCCTGGCCAAGGATTTGCGGGTGAGCGTCATCACCACCAAGCGGGCCTACGAGGAGCTGGAAAAGGGCGGGTATGTGTACACCGTCCCCGCCAAGGGCTCCTCTATGTGGCCCAGCAGAGCACCCAGCTGGTCCGGGAGGCCTACCTCACCCAGATCGAAGAGCACATCCAAGAGATCCTCCCTGGGCCGCCCGGCCTGGGGGGGAGGAGGTGCTGGACCTGTTCCGCCTGCTGTGGCGGGACCAAGACACTGAGAAGGGGAGATGCCCTATGAACGCCATCGAATGCCGCGACCTCACCAAAGCTTACCGGGGTTCACCCTGGATCACCTTACCTTTTCCCTCCCCGCCGGGTGCATCCTGGGGCTGGTGGGGGAAAACGGGGCGGGCAAGTCCACCACCCCCTGAAACTCCTCATGAACGCCATTTCCCGGGACGAGGGGCAGGTCTCCCCTGCTGGGGGTGGACAACCAGAGCCCAGAGTTTCTCCAGACCAAGCAGGACATCGGGGTGGTGCTGGACGAGGCCTGCCTGCCGGAGGTCATCACCCCCGGGAGACGGGCAAGCTCATGGCCCTCACCTACACCCGGTGGGACCAGGGGCTCTATGAGCAGTACCTGGCCCGGTTCGCCCTGCCCAAGGACAAGAAGTTCAAGGAGCCTCCCGGGGGATGAAGATGAAGCTGGCCATCGCCGCGGCCCTCTCCCACGGGGCCAAACTGCTGCTGCTGGACGAGGCCACCAGCGGCCTGGACCCCATGGTCCGGGACGAGGTGCTGGACGTGTTCAACGACTTCACCCGCCAGGCCGACCACACGGTGGTCCTGTCCTCGCACATCGTCAGCGACCTGGAGAAGGTCTGCGATTACATCGCCTTCCTCCACCGGGGCAAACTGATGCTCTTCGATGAAAAGGACCGGCTGCTGGAGGAGTACGCCATCGTGAAGCTGGACCCCCAGCAGCTCCAGGAACTGAACCCCGCCGCCATCGCGGGGGTCAAGGAGGGGCCCTACGGGGCGGAGGCCCTGGTCCGCCGCCAGCAGATCCCCGCCCAGTTTGTCACCGAGCACACCAACTTGGAGGACATCATCCTCTTCCTGGCCAAGGGGAGGGTTCCTGAGGCCCCCAGGGCCGGAAAGGAGGCGGTTTTCATGCGCGCGCTGCTGTACAAGGATTTGGTGGTGCACCGGGGAAAAACCCTCCCCTGTGGGGTGCGGCCGGACTGGCCTGCCTGCTGCCCGCCTGGCTGCCGATGGAGGGGATGCTCCTCCCCCTGGTCTTTGGCCTGACCCTGCCCCTCCTCCTCTTTCAGCAAAGAGGCCAAGGAAGGGTGGTACCAACTGGTGTCTCAGCTCCCCTTCGCCCCCCGGACGGTGGTGGGCGCGCGGTACCTGGTAACCGCCCTGCTCTGCCTGTGGATGGAGGGTGCTATGGGCTGGGCCAGGCCGTCTCCCCTCCCCCACCCGGGGTTGGAGAGCTGCCTGGCCGCAGGGGCATTGGCGGCAGCCATCCTGCTGACTTTGCACGCCGTGGCCCTTCCTCTCCTGTATGCCTTCGGGCCGGGGGAAACCCTCTCCGCCCTGTTGGCCACCATGGGCCTGCGCCGCTGGTGTCGTGGCTGGCCATTTCCCTCGACGAGGCCGCCTTCTTCGGGCTGGCCGGCCGCCCTCTGCCCGTTTTTGGAGCAGGGGGCAGCCCTGTTCCTGGTTTCGCTGCCCATCGCGGTGGGGCGGTATGCCCGCCGGGGGTGGTGAGGGTTGTTTGGAAAGGAGTGTTTTGGGATGAAAGCTCTGTTCTATAGAACCTTTTATGTCAATATGGACTTCTCTTTCTTCGCGTTTTTGGGACCCCCTTTTTACTATGTGTCGTCCCCATTCCCTGGCTGTATTTGCCAGAGGTTGTGGCGGGTCTGCCTCTGCTGCTCCCTCTTTCAGCGGGACTACAGAGACCAGTGGGATGACCTGGCGGCCACCCTCCCTCTGCCCACCTGGATGGTAGTGGCAGAAAAGTTTCTGCTGGCTGCCGCCTGCACGGTGGTCTATCCCTGATGATGGCCCTGATGCAGATGTTTGCCGCCGACGCTTATGGCGAGCCCTTCTTCCCTCCTACAGGGGCCGACATTCTCTTGGCCATGGGTTCCCTGTTGCTGTTCTTTGGCTGCTATCTGCTCCTGATGTTCTGGCGGGGCCCCCGGCGGGCTGGGCTGATGTTTTTTGCCGCCATCGCCCTTCCAAGCCTGTTGGTCACCCTCATCCTTTTCCTGGCTGGTAACGATGATTTGTTCTATCAGCACCTCCGCCGTCCCTGTTGGTGATGGCCGCGTGGTTCGTGGCAAGCTTTCTCCTGTCTCTGCGGCTGTACACCCACCAGAAGGTTGGTTCCTCCAGGGCCATTCCCCCTGCGGCCACCGGCTCCGCGACCGCACTTCCTTCGCCAAGAGCCGTCCGGGTTCGGGGGAAAAGTGCCCCTCTGCGGGCCCTGCTGTATAAGGACTGCCGCTTAATCTTTCGGCGGATGCCCGCCTTCCTGATAGGCCTGGTGGTGGCGCTGTATATGTTCCGCTATGAACTGGCCGGGGCAGTCTACCCAATAAGCCGGGTATGCCGTTCCCCCAACCCTCCCATCTTCCTGTGCTGGCTGGTGGGGCT
>VOFI01001902.1_pt1 | contig 54528 bp, 61 predicted proteins | sample 5384131 | NCBI WGS metagenome assembly VOFI01 (sample SAMN12384728, study PRJNA508395) | human gut metagenome | isolation source: healthy gut H | host: Homo sapiens
GGGCTTGGTGATATAGTCATCCGCCCCCAGCTCCAGACCTGCCACGATGTCTGTCTCCAGGTCATTGGCAGTCAACAGGATTACGGGAACCTCACTCTCCCGCCGGAGGGCACGGAGGAGGTCCAGTCCATTGCCGTCAGGCAGGTTGATGTCCAGGATCAGCAGGTCGAAGCTCCGGCGGGAGAGCAGCTCCCCGGCATCCGCCAGGGACCGGCAGAGCTGGGGGCGGAGCTCCGGCGCCTGGAGGGCCAGGCGGATACCCTCGCCCAGAGTCGGGTCATCCTCCACGATCAGCAGGTCTTTCATCGGGGAACCTCCTTGGGATCAAACTGCGCCCAGTATACCACGGGCGGCCGCCGCCGTCCAGAGCGGGCAGAAGAAACGCACGGCGGACAGGCCGCCGTGCGTGGGTCGCGGGATCGCGGGTCACAGGGTCAGGGAGGGGGCGGCATAGGTCCGGGCCGCCAGCTCCTGGTCCAGCATATAGAGCCCCTTGGGGTCGAGCCGAACAGCTCCATCTTCTTGATGAGATCGGTGGCGTTGGTCTCCTCCTCGCCCTGCTCCTTCACGAACCAGTCCAAAAACTGCATGGTGCGGAAATCCCTGGCCTCGTACGCGGCTTCATAGATGGCGTGGATCAGGGAGGTGACATACTGCTCGTGGGCGAGACCGGCCTTCAGGGGGTCCATGTTGGCTTTCAGCTCCGCATCCGGCTTGGCAACGGCCTCCAGCGTTACGGGCACGTCGTTGTTCTGGAGATACTGGAGCATCAGCATGGCGTGGTCCCGCTCCTCCTGGGCCTGGACCTTGTACCAGTTGGCAAAACCGGCAAGGCCCTGCTCCACATAGAAATTGGAGAACTGGAGATACAGATACGCAGAGTAGAATTCCTTGTTCACCTGATCGTTCAACAGCTGGGATACTTTTTCGTTCAGCATTGTATGCGCTTCCTTTCTGCAGCGGACGAAACGTCCTTGTTTGTTCTATCTAACCATTATATCACGGACTGCAGAAAATGCAACGGCAGCCGGGAAAAAGCGGTGGACGGGCGGGAGGCGCTGTGCTACAATGGGCGTGCTGCAAAGTCCCTTTTTGGGAAAACTTTAACGGGAACCAAACGGCAGGGGCCGCCTTTTTACAGACCGGCGGGCCCATCCGTGTTATCATGGTCCTGCTGTCCACGGGCGGCTTCTGATAAAACGGAAAGAGGGATCGCTGTGTTCATGCGCAGAAAAAACCACATGGCGCCGGCGCGGATCATCCTGATCGGCTTTGCGCTGCTGATTTTGGCGGGAGCACTACTGCTGACCCTGCCCATCTCCACCCGGGACGGGCAGGGCGCCGCCTTTTTCGACGCGCTGTTCACCGCCACCTCCGCCACCTGCGTGACAGGACTGGTGGTCCAGGACACGGCGCTGTACTGGTCCGGCTTCGGCCAGGCGGTGATCCTCATGCTGATTCAGATTGGCGGCATGGGTGTGGTGACCGCGGCGGCAGCCATCTCCATGCTGGCCGGGCGGCGGATCGGGCTGAAGGAGCGGTGGGTGATGCAGGAGTCCATCTCCGCACCCCAGGTGGGGGGCATCGTTCGCCGGACCCGCTTCATTCTGGCGGTGACGCTGGTCCTGGAGGGGACAGGGACGTTGCTGCTGGCTCTGCGGTTCTGCCCGGAGATGGGGCTGTTCCGGGGACTCTGGTACGCGGTGTTTCATGCGGTGTCCTCCTTCTGCAACGCCGGGTTCGACCTGATGGGGGCGGCGGGCACGCCCTTCGTCTCCCTGACCGGCTATGCGGGGGACCCACTGGTGAATTTCACCGTAATGGGGCTGATTGTCCTGGGCGGCATCGGATTCCTCACCTGGGGAGACGTGCGGGAGCACAAGTGGCACCTGCGGGCCTACTGCCTTCAGAGCAAGCTGGTGCTGGCGGTGACTGTGGCACTGATCCTGCTGCCGGCGCTGTTCTTCCTGCTCTATGAGCTCCGGCTGCCCCAGTGGCAGACGCTGACCCTGGGGGAGAAGGTCCAGGGGGCGCTGTTTCAGGCGGTCACCCCCCGGACCGCGGGGTACAACACCCTGGACCTCTCCCAGCTGAGCGAGCCCTCCCGGCTGCTGATTACGCTGCTGATGCTGGTGGGTGGCTCCCCCGGCTCCACAGCCGGCGGATTCAAGGTCACCACTCTGGCGGTATTTGTGCTGGCGGCCCGGGCGGTGTTCCGCCGGCGGGCGGATCTCCAGTGCTTCGGCCGCCGCCTCCCCACGGAGACACTGCGCAGCGCCGCGGCGGTCCTTATGATGTATCTGGGGCTGTTTCTGCTGGGCGGTATGGCCATCTGCTGCGTGGAGGACATCTCCCTGGAGGCGGCGCTGTTTGAAACCGCCTCCGCCCTCGGGACCGTGGGGCTGACGCTGGGGGTGACCCCGGGATTGGGCGGCGTCTCCCGGTTGATTCTGATCTTTTTGATGTACTTTGGCCGCGTGGGCGGCCTGACGCTGATCTACGCCGTCCTGCCGGACAGCGGCGCCGCCCCGGCGCAGCTGCCCCAGGAGCGGGTCACTGTGGGCTGAGCGGTACGCTTGAGAAAGGACGTGTGAGGATGAAATCGGTACTGCTGATCGGATTGGGCCGCTTCGGGCGGCACATGGCCGCCAAGCTTCAGGAGCTGCACCACGAGGTGCTGGCGGTGGACAAAAACGAGGAGCGGGTCAACGACGCGCTGGACCTGGTGACCCACGCGCAGATCGGGGACAGCACCAGCGAGGCGTTCATCGCCTCCCTGGGGGTGCGGAACTTTGACCTGTGCGTGGTGGCCATTGGAGACGACTTCCAGAGCTCTCTGGAGACCACGGCCCTGCTGAAGGAGCAGGGGGCGCGCTTCGTCCTGTCCAGGGCGGCGCGGGATGTCCACGCCAAATTCCTGCTGCGCAACGGCGCGGACGACGTGGTTTATCCGGAGCGGGAGACCGCCAGCTGGGCGGCGGTGCGGTACAGCTCCGACCACATCTTTGACTACATCCAGCTGACACCGGACCACGCCATTTATGAAACGGCCGTGCCGCCGGCCTGGGTGGGCAAGACTATCGGCCAGCTGGGGGTGCGCCAGCGGCACAATATCAACATCCTGGCCGCCAAGCGGGGAGAGGAACTCATTCCCATTCCGGGCGGCGACTACTGCTTCCGGGAGGGGGAGACGATGCTGGTTCTGGGCGCGGACCGGGATGTACAGAAGTTCCTGCACTTTTGACGCAGCTGGGCGGAGCCGTCTGTTGGCGGCTCTGCCTTTTTCACGCCGGGACGGAAAAGGCCGGTTTGCATTCCCTGTCGGGTCTGGTATAATGGATGCATCACGCAAGAAAAGAGCGGAGGCGAAGGCATGGTGGAGATCCTGGTGGTGGATGACGAAGCGGCGATTGCGGATCTGGTGGAGGTCTGCCTGAAAAATGAGGGCTACACAGTGTACAAGTGCGGCAGCGGGGAGGCGGCGCTGACCTGCGTGGCGCGGCAGCATTTGGATCTGGCCATTCTGGACGTGATGCTCCCGGACCTGGACGGCTTTACCCTGTGCCAGAAGATCCGGGAGGAACACCTCTTTCCCATCCTCATGCTCACCGCCAAGGCGGAGGACATGGACAAGATCACGGGCCTGACCCTGGGGGCGGATGACTACATTACCAAGCCCTTCAACCCGCTGGAGCTGGTGGCCCGGGTGAAGACCCAGCTGCGGCGCTATACCCGGTACAACACCGGCGAGGCGGCGGAACCCAGGGAGACCGCGGAGCATGACTTCCGGGGGCTGCAGATCTCCAGGACCACGCATAAGTGCGTTCTCTTCGGCGAGGAGCTGGCGCTGACGCCGCTGGAGTTTGCCATTCTCTGGTATCTCTGCGAGCACCGGGGACAGGTGGTGCCCAGTGAGGAGCTGTTTGAGGCGGTGTGGGGCGAGAAGTACATGGACAGCAACAACACGGTCATGAGCCACATCGCCCGCCTGCGGGAGAAGATGCACGAGCCAAGCCGGAAGCCGAAGTTCATCAAGACGGTCTGGGGGGTGGGGTATACCATTGAATAAGAGAAGAGAACGGCCCCCGCTGTCGGACCGGGGCCGCCGCCGGGCCCTGCGGACCTGGGGATTCTATCTGCTGGCGCTGACGGCCTGGGTGACGGTGGTGCTGGCGGCGGTCTTCCTGGGGTATCTGGTATGCAGCGCCTTTACGTGGTATGCGTGGGATCCGCTCTACCAGTTCCTCAACTGGGTACGGGATTACATCGTCTTTGTGTGTATGCTGGTCATCCTGCTGGGCTGGGTGGCTATCAGCTATTCCTTCATTGCCCGCCCCATGCGGCTGGTGGACACGCTGGCCGCGGCGGCAGAGCAGCTGGCCCAGCCGGGAGAGGAGCCCATTGAGCTGCCGGAGCCTATGGAGGACCTGGAGGGGCAGCTGAACGCCGTCCGGGAACGGGCCCTGCGGGACGCCCGGGCTGCCCGGGAGGCAGAGCAGCGGAAAAACGATCTGGTGGTCTATCTGGCCCATGATTTGAAGACGCCGCTCACCAGCGTCATCGGCTACCTTACGCTGCTGCGGGACGAGCCGCAGCTCTCCTCGGAGCTGCGGAGCCGGTATACCGGCATCGCCCTGGAGAAGGCGGAGCGGCTGGAGGACCTCATCAATGAGTTCTTTGACATCACCCGCTTCAGCCTGACCCATCTGGAGCTGGAGAAGCAGCCTACGGACCTGACCCGGATGCTGGAGCAGGTGGCCAGTGAGTTTGCCCCCCAGTTCGCGGAAAAGGACCTGCGGTGTGAACTGGAGCTGCCGCCCCGTCTGGCATACGACTGCGACCCGGACAAGCTGGCCCGGGTGTTCGATAACCTGCTGCGCAACGCCTTCCATTACAGCTTCCCGGGGTCCACAGTCCGGATCACCGGACAGCAGGAGGCGGATACCGTGGTCCTGACGTTTACCAACGAGGGGCGGACCATTCCGGCGGAGAAGCTGGAGCGCATCTTCGACCAGTTCTTCCGGCTGGACAGCTCCCGCGCCACCCGCACGGGCGGCGCGGGCCTTGGCTTGGCCATAGCCAAGGAAATCCTTGCCCTCCACGGCGGGACGATCCGGGCTGCCAGCGCGGACAACCGGATCACCTTTACCGTCCGCCTGCCCCTGCAGGGAGGCCGCCGCAAGAAATTCGTAAGATTTCCGCAGGAAAATCACAGGAGGTTTGCAGGAACGTCCACAGATCTGCGGGAAGCGAATCTGATACGATCTTTCCATCAGGAAAGGCGCTGGGCGCCGGAAAGGACATGAGATGGAAAGATTGCGGATATTGGTGCTGTTCGGCGGATGCTCTTCAGAGCATGAGGTGTCTCTGCAGTCCGCCCACGGCGTGCTGACGCACATGGACCCGGAGCGGTACTGCCCCATCCCGGTAGGGATCACCCGGGAGGGGGCGTGGTATGTTTACACAGGGCCGCTGGATGCCATTCCCGGTGGAAGATGGCAGCGGGAGGCGGCGTGCGTGCCCTGCACTCTGCGGCTGGACCGGGGGAACCAGGCCCTGGTGCTGTTGGACGGCTCCGGCCGGGAAGTGGCTTTTGACTTGGCCTTCCCGGTTCTCCACGGCAGGAACGGTGAGGACGGCACGGTTCAGGGGGCGCTGGAATTGGCCGGTGTGCCCCTGGTAGGCTGCGGGACGCTGTCCAGCGCCCTGTGCATGGACAAGGACCGAGCCCACAAGCTGGCGGCCCTGGCGGGGGTACGGGTGCCCCGGAGCCGTCTCTTCCCGGAGGACTGTGCCTTTGAGGAGCTCCGGACGGCGGCCGAAACACTGGGCTGGCCGCTGTTTGTCAAGCCGGTGCGGGCGGGTTCTTCCTTCGGCGTGAGCCGGGTGGAGGAGCCGGCACAGCTGGCTCCGGCGGTGGAGGCGGCCTTCCGCCACGACGGCGAGATTTTGCTGGAGGAGGCCATTCCCGGCTTTGAGGTGGGCTGTGCGGTGCTGGGGAACCGGGAGCTCACCGTCGGGGCGGTGGATGAGGTGGAGCTGTCCCGGGGCTTCTTCAACTATACGGAGAAATACACCCTCCAGACATCGGCCATCCACTGCCCCGCCCGGATCGCCCCGCAAAAGGCAGCGGAGATCCGGGAGACGGCGAAGGTCCTCTACCGGGCACTGGGCTGCCGGGGATTTGCCAGGGTGGACCTGTTCCTCACCCCCTGGGGGGAGATTGTGTTCAACGAGGTGAACACGATCCCGGGCTTCACGCCCCACAGCCGCTATCCTGCCATGATGCGTGCCGCCGGCATCCCCTTCCGGGAGCTGGTGAGCCGCCTGATCCAGCTGGGGGCCGAGCTATGAGGGCGGCGCGGTACAGCCGGCGGCAGATGCGCTCCGGGCCGCTGGTGCTGGTGAACCGTCAGCATCCCCTGGCGGAGGAGCCGCGGCAGCTGCTGACAGCAGCGGACGAGCGGTATCCCAATATCCTGCTGGAGCGGCAGGCCGCCCGGCTGCTGGCCGCCTGCATCCAGGCAGCAGGCGGGGCGCGGGAGATCGTGCCGGTCTCCGGCTGGCGCAGTCAGGCGGAGCAGCAGGCCATTTGGGAGGACACCCTGCAAAGACGGGGAGAGTCGTTCACCCGGCAGTATGTGGCGGTCCCCGGGTGCAGCGAGCACCAGACGGGGCTTGCCATCGACCTGGGCCGGGCAGCGCGGGAGATCGACTTCATCCGGCCCGATTTTCCGGAGGAAGGCGCCTGCGGGCGGTTCCGGCGACTGGCGCCCCGGTACGGCTTCATCCAGCGGTACCGCCGGGAAAAGGAGTCCCTGACCGGTATCGCCTGTGAGCCGTGGCACTATCGGTATGTGGGGACGCCTCATGCCCTGCTGATGGAGCGGGAGGGCCTGTGCCTGGAGGAGTATCTGGACTGGGTGCAGACAGCGCCCAGGACGTGCCGCCTGGAACATGGGCGGAGCGCACGGGTGTTTTACATGCCCTGCGCCGGCGATGAGACGGAGCTCCGCTTGCCGGAGGGCTGCTGCCAGGTCTCCGGCGACAACCGGAACGGATTTGTCGTGACAGTTTGGGAGGTGTAGGTATGGCAGACGGACGCCGGGGCGCGGCGTTGGATCTCTTCCGTCTGGCGGCGGTGGTGCTGGTGGTGGCGAACCACACCTCCCCGCTGGTGTCTGTTTCCCCATTGTGGGACTTCTGGTTCACCCGGGTGCTGGCCCGGGTGGCGGTGCCGTTTTTCCTGATGGTCAGCGGCTATTTTCTGGCAAAGGACCAGTGGCGCAGGACCGGCGTCTTTCTGAAAAAGACCTGTCTGCTCTACGGGGCGGCGGTGCTGCTGTATCTGCCGCTGAACTGGTACAACGGCGGCTATGGGCCAGCGGAGTGGGTCAAAAAGCTCCTGCTGGATGGGACCTTCTATCACCTGTGGTATTTTCCAGGCGTGATTCTGGGTGTTCTAGTGGCCAGGGGGCTGCTCCGGCTGGGCTCCCGGACGGCGTTGACCGCGGCCGGGCTCCTTTACCTGGTGGGCCTGGGCGGAGACAGCTATTATGGACTGACCTGCCAGCTCCCGGCGCTGGAGGCGCTGTACGGGGGGATTTTCCAAATCTTTGCCTATACGCGGAACGGACTGTTTTTCACGCCGCTATTTTTGCTGCTGGGAGCCGCCGGTGTGCGGTGGAGCGTGAGGACCTCCGCTGCAGGCCTGTGCGCCGCCTTCGCGGCCATGACCGCAGAGGGGCTTTGGCTCCATGGGCTTCAGGTCCAGCGGCACGACAGCATGTACATGCTGCTGCCGCTGGTGATGGTTTGCCTGTTTTCCCTTCTGCTGGGGCTGAATCGCGGAGAGAGGCGGAGCTGCCGCAAGTTCTCTTCACTGATCTATGTCCTGCACCCCTGGTGCATCGTGCTGGTCCGGGGCGGCGCGGAGGTGCTGGGCCTGGAAGGTCCGCTGGTGGAGAACAGCATGGGGCATTTCCTGGCCGTGCTGGCCTCCAGCGCGGCGGCGTCCTGGGCGCTGTGGCTGGCCTGGAGCAGACGGCCGCTGAAACGCTCCAATAAAGGATAAAAGGACAATATATTGTCGAACTTCGACAGTATATTGTCCTTTTTGGGCCTCTCAGGCGCCTTCGCGCTCCGCGTGAAGACGGCGGAGCTGCTGTTCAGCTGTCATCATACCCTGCTCGTACCGGTCGATTTTCTGATTCAGCAGGTCCAGAGAGGCCTGCATCTCCGCCATCCGGGACACCAGCTGGTCCCGCTGTTCTACCAGCAGGGCCTTGCGGGCGTCCAGGGTGGCGTCTCCCTGCTGGAACAGGTCCACATATTCGATCAGGGCTTCGATCTGCACCCCGGCGGCCCGCATGCACTTCATCAGCTGGATCCAGCCGCAGGACTCCTCCCCGTAGTCCCGCAGGCCGCCCCTGGTGCGGGGGACAGGCGGGATCAGGCCGATGCGCTCGTAGTAGCGAAGGGTGTCCGCTGAAATATCATACTTCCTGCTCACTTCGGCGATGGTCATGGCCGTTCTCCTCTCAGCGGGCGGCCTGGGCCGCGTCGTTCACACACCGCAGGGCGTTCAGGCTGCGGGGATAGCCGATGTAGGGCAGGCACTGGGAGATGATCTGGATCAGGAAGGCATTGTCGTTTCCAATCCTCAGATTGGCACCGGCGTGGCTGGTGAGCTGGGGTTCGCAGCCGCCCAGGGCGGCCAGGAAGCAGAAGGTGATCATTTCCCGCTGCTTATAGTCCAGCCCCCCGCGGGTGTAGTAGTCGCCGAAGCAGTTGTCCGCCAGCCAGCGGTTGATGTGGCGGCTTTCCTCCGGGCCGCTGTTCTGAAAGCCCCGCATCCCCTCACCGAAGATATCCACCTGAGCCTGGTTGCCCGCGGCCAGCCGGGTCTCTGCCGTGGTGGTGGAGCCGGGCTCCAGCGGTAGGGCGACGCCCTGCTCCGTCAGCACCTGATTCGTCACGGAGAAAAAGGGGCGCACCCGGCCGATCCCCAGATAGGCCACGGATTGATAGAGAATCTCCTTTACCTGGACAGGAGTGATGCCGGCCCGCAGGGCGGCGGGCAGCAGCACGTGGTATTCCTCCACACCCTGGCAGCCCAGCAGGGCAGCGAGAATAGCCATCATCCTGGCGGCGTCATCCAGGTCCTCCCTGGTTCACCACCTCGTCCAGGGCGAAATTGGCGAAGAGCTCCATAAACTCCGGATCCGTTTCCCACAGCGGGGAAGGAGGGCCGGGAAAGAAACGGGACAAATAGTCTTTGGCAGATGTGGAAAGCGCCATACTGAAAAGCCTCCTTTGCGCCTGCGGGGCGCTGTCTTTTGATGAGAACACTTTAGCACTTGGAGTCTACTCCAAGTCAAGTGCTTTTTCAAATACTCCGCAGGGGAATCAATCCTCAATATGATACAGAGAGGATATGACCAGCCAGAGCTGGGAGAAGGGGCGCATCAGGTTCCAGATGCCGGCGCCCTGGAAACCGTATTCCGCGATCAGGGACAGACGGGCGGAAAGACTGCGGGCGTCTTCAAACCAGACCTCGTGAATTGTGCCGTCTGCTGCGGTGTAGTGAAAGAAGGGGGCCTGGGCCGTCTCATCGTACTGGATGGCCACGTCATGTTCAATGGCCAGCTCGATGGCCCGCTGATTGGAGATGGAGGGCGCCCGGGTGACGCCCTGGACAAAGGGCAGGGGCCAATCGTAGCCGTAGTTGGAAAGGCCCAAGAAGATCTTCTCCGGCGGGATCTCCGTCACGGCGTAGTCTAGCACGGTCCGGACGTTGGGCAGGGGGGATACCGCCATGGGCGGTCCTGCGGTGTAGCCCCACTCATAGGTCATCAGAAGCACGCCGTCCACAGCGGCACCCACAGCGGCATAGTCGTGCCCCTCGTACAGAAGTCCCGCCTGCCGGGCGGAGGTCTTGGGGGCCAGAGCGGCCCAGAGAAAGAAGCCCTGGGAGTTCAGGAGCCGCCGCAGGCGGGCGAGAAAGGCGGCGTAGGCCGCCGCCAGCTGGCCGGGGAGAAATTCAAAGTCCACATCCAGCCCGGCGTAGCCACGGCGGCGGAGTGTCTGCTGGACCTGATCCACCAGGCGGTCCTGGACGGCGCTGTCTGTCAGGACCAGGGTGGCCCGCTGGGTGTCGAACTGACCGGTTTCTGTCATGGTGGACAGATGCATCACCGGGCGGACGCCCCGCTGACGGGCAGCGGAGAGGAGAGCGTCATCCTCCAGCTGGAGCAAATCGCCGTCGGCGGTGATCCCGTAGGTGAAAGGGGTCAGATAGGTGAGATAGGGAAGCTCCGCATTCAGAAGGGACATATCAATGTAGGGGTAGGCATAACCGTTGAAGGCGGCGGCGCCCAGGGGCTCGTCAAAGTAGGAGATCACCAGGACCTGTCCGGGCTGGAGAGCTGCTCCGCCGCCCAGAGGCCAGTTGTTCTGCCAGAGGCGGCGGACTGTGGTGCCGTATGCCTCCGCGATGGAAGCCAGGGTCTCCCCGGCCCGGACAGCGTGGACCTGGCGGGGAAAGCGGACCACCAGAGTTTGTCCCACCGCCAGGGCGCCGCTGGGGGGCACGGCGTTGTCCGCGGCCAGGCGGGCGGGATCGACGCCGTAGGATTCCGCGATGGAGCCGACCGTCTCGCCGGCTTGGACCACATGGATCGTCATGTTGGACATCACCTCCTTTGGAGACTATGCAGGCCGGGGTGGGAATATGCGGTGCCCACTGGAGGGAGTTGGAAAATATGACGGAAGAGACGGCTGCTTGACAGAGCACATTTGGAAGAATTGTGACGCTTTGTCAGAACGCCGAAATTTGATTCAGAGATTTGTGGATATTTTCCGGCGTGCCAGGAGGGTCAAAACCGCTGAAATAGTTGACAGAGACGTGGAGAATCGTTAAAATAATGTTAAAGCTTGTGCGTTTTTTAACGAAAAACGGGTAGACGATGACGTCCAACAAGCGTGTGCCATCCGCCGTTGAGGGAGGAAACACACCACTTGCTGAGACGTCTCTTTTTGTATACAGCGCAAAGAGGGAGGCAAAGCGATGTTCCTGCTGTTTTTCCTGCTGTGGCTGTTGCTGTCCGGCGGGATCAGTGTCCATACCTGCCTGTGGGGCGTTGCAGTCTCGGCGCTGATCTCCTGGTTCTGCAAGCGGGTGCTGGGCTATCAGTGGCGGGTGTTCTGCGGCAGTCCTTCCAGAATCTGGGCCATGGCGCGGTATTTTGCTCACCTGCTGGCGGAGATGCTGAAGGCCGGACTGGTAATCATGCGGATCATCTACACCCGCCCCAAGGGCATCGAACCCAAGCTGGTGTGGTTCCACACCCCGCTGAAGACAGACCGCCGCAGGGCGATGCTGGCAGACTCGATCACGCTCACCGCGGGGACAATCACCGTGCGGGCCGAGGACGGCCGGATGCTGGTGCACACACTGGACACGCCGCTGGCGGAGGGGATTGAGGACAGTTCCTTCCAGCAGCGGCTGGAGAGGATGGAGGCGGCCCAATGGAACAAGTGAGGACCTGGGTGCTGACCGCGGGCGCCGTGGTGCTGGCGCTGCTGATCCTGGCGACGCTGGTGCGGGCGGTGCTGGGCCCCCGGTTTACGGACCGCATCGTGGCCGTGAATGTCATCAGTACGCTGGTGATCGCGGAGCTGGTGCTGCTCTCCGTCTGGCTGCGGGAGGACTTTCTGGTGGATGTGGCCCTGGTGTTCGCGCTGCTGAGCTTTCTGGCGGTGGTGGTGGTCTCCCGTCTGGTGGCGGCCCGGCGGCGGAAACGCCCGGAGCGGGAGAAGACGGGAGGAAACGCCCATGATCGATAATCTGGTGACCGCAGCCGGGCTGGCATGTTTCCTGTTCGGCCTGTTCGTGTTTTTCTCCGCTGTGCTGGGGCTGTTCCGGTTCGATTATGTGCTCAACCGGATGCACGCCGCCGCAGTGGGGGACTCCCTGGGTATCTTCTGCGTTCTGATCGGGCTGATGCTGCTGCACGGCTGGTCCCTGTCCGCCGCAAAGACGCTGCTGATCTTTGTGTTTTTATGGCTGACCAGTCCGGTGTGCAGCCATCTGGTCGCGGAGATGGAGATATCCACAGTCCCGGATTTGGAAAAGGAATGCGAGGTGGAGGTACGATGATCGTTCTGGAATACATCCTGCTGGTCGGGGTGATCGTGTGTGCTATTGCAGCGCCGCTGTGCAAGCGGCTGCTGGCATCGGTAATCGTGTATATGGCGCTGTCCCTGATGATGGCGGTGCTGTGGAGCCTGCTCCAGAGCCCGGATCTGGCCATTACGGAGGCGGCTGTGGGCGCCGGTGTGACCAGCATCCTCTTTTTCCTGACGCTGAAGAAGATCCACGCGCTGAAGGGGACACGGGATGAGTAAAAAAGAGGAGCAGCCGGACCGGCTGAAACAGTTTATCTCCTGGGTGGACGGAGATCGGGAGCCCAAGGACCGGACACTGTTCGTCATGGAGCAGCGCCCCCACCGGGAATTCCGCCCGTCAGAGGAGGAGTTCGAGCGGCGGGAAAAGGACCGGCTGCGGAAGTTTTTCAACTGGTATCCCATCGCCGCGGCGGTGATCTGCGTGGCGCTGGGAATTATCCTGTTCACCACAGTGATGAACATGCCCGGATTCGGCCAGGAAGACAACCCCATCAACAACGAGGTGGCGGAGCGATATCTGGAGCACAGCGAAGAGGAGACGGGCTCTGAGAACGTGGTGACGGCCATGATTATCGGCTACCGCGGCTTCGATACTTTGGGGGAGAGCTGCGTGCTGTTTCTGGCGGTGTCGGCGGTGATGATCCTGCTGTTGCGGGACCGGAAGAACACCAGCGAGCATGAGCTCCAGCAGATGGAGCGGGAGGAGACCGCCGTGCAGGGCCGCTCTGACCTGATCCTCAAGCAGGTGGCCTGGGTGCTGCTTCCTTTTATTTTCCTTTTTGCCATCTATGTGCTGCTGAACGGCGAGACGTCGCCGGGCGGCGGGTTTTCCGGCGGGACTATCCTGGGGGCGGGACTGATCCTGTTTTCCGCTGCCTTTGGCCCCGGACACACGCGGGTGCTGATGAACCAGAGGCGGTACAGCGCGGTGCGGACCTTCGGTCTGCTGCTGTATGCTGTGCTGTACGGCGTTTACATCTTCATCGGGGCCAACGGCCTGCCCAATTACCTCACCGGGATGATCCTGCTGATCGACCTGGCGGTGGGGCTGGTGGTGGCCTGCACCGTATATGGATTCTACGCCCTGTTTTCCAGGGGAGAGATCTGAGAGGAGGCGGAGAAGAGAATGCTGGAGGAGATCATCCAGAACCGCTACGCGGTCACTGCTGTCATCCTGTTTGGCATCGGCTTCACAAATCTGATGCTGCAGCAGAATCTGCTGCGCAAGGTGATCGGATTCAACATCATGGACTCGGCCGTCTTCCTGCTGCTGGCCTCGCTGGGGTATATTGACGGGGGCGTCGCGCCCATCGTGGGGGACCGGGGCTTCGACCCGCTGTACATCAATCCGATTCCCAGCGGCCTGGTGCTGACCGGCATTGTGGTATCTGTGTCCATTACGGCGTTTTCCCTGGCGTTGATCCAGCGGATCTACCGCCGCTATGGCACCATTGAGATGCGGGAACTGCTGGAGCGGGCCAAGAAGGAGGACGACTGATGCGGCCGTTTGTGGAGAACTTTCCCTTCTTTTCGATTTTTCTGGCTATCCTGGCGGCCATCGTGACCGCGGCCATCCGCAGCGGGCGGATCAGCTACTGGATCACCATCGGAGTGTGCGCTGCATCCGCGCTGCTGAACGGCTGGGTACTGGAATACACCTATGCAGAGGGAGTGAGCTTCACCTACGCCATGGGGCGATTCTGGCGCCGTACGGCAACGCCATCAACTGCGGGCCGCTTCAGGCACTGCTGGCCGCCGTGTTCTCCCTGGTGATGGCCCTTGCTCTGGCGGGCGGGCGGCGGGACCTGTTTCAGGACATCCTGCCGGAGAAGCAGAAGTTTTACTTTGTCATGGTGAACATGCTGGAGGCGTCCCTGTTGGCACTGACCTACACCAACGACATGTTCACCGGGTATGTGTTCATCGAGACCAGCACCATCGCGGCCTGCGCGCTGGTGATGGCCAAGGACAACGGCCCCAATCTGATCGCCACCATCCGGTACCTGTTCATGAGCCTGGTGGGGTCCGGGCTGTTCCTGATCGGGCTGACCATTTTGAACAGCATCACCGGCTATCTGCTGATGCCCTCTCTGGCGGAGGCAGTGGCGGAGCTGCGGCTCTCGGAGAGCTACACGCTCCCGCTGACGGTGGCTGTAGGGCTGCTGGTGGCGGGGCTGGGCGTCAAGAGCGCCATGTTCCCCTTCCACCTGTGGCTGCCGGATGCCCACGGCGGCGCCACCACAGCATCCTCCGCCATCTTGTCCGGCTTGGTGCTGAAGGGGTACATCGTGCTGCTGCTGGTGATGATCCTGCGGGTTTTCTCCATGGAGCTGATGGTGGAGCTGGGAGTCACCGACGTGATCCTGGCCTTTGGGCTGCTGGGAATGATTCTGGGCTCTCTGGCTGCTATGCGGGAGAACCATATCAAGCGGATGCTGGCGTATTCCTCCGTGGCGCAGGTGGGGTATATCTTCATGGGTGTGGGCCTGGGGAGCATCGAGGGGCTGATCGCCTCCTGTTTCCATATCCTGGTCCATGCCTGCTGCAAGCCGCTGCTGTTTCTCTGCGCCGGCAGACTCTCCGCCGTCAGCGGCCACCACAAGAGCCTGAAGAACCTGCGGGGCAGCGCCTACCGGGACATTGGGGCGGGCTTGGGCTTCACTGTGGGGGCCCTGTCCATGATCGGCATCCCCCTGTTCGGCGGCTTTGTCTCCAAGCTCTACTTTGCCAGCGCGGCCGTGCCCACCGGCATGACGGCGATGATCCTGCTGACCATCGCCCTGTCCACGGTGCTGAACGCACTGTACTATGTTCCGGCGCTGCTGGCCATCTGGGTGAAGCCCCCGGCGGAGGATGAGGCGCTGGTCCTAGCCGACGTGCATCCGGGGGAGCTGGCTGCGGACCGGGCCTTCACCGCGGCTGCCGCCATCCTGATCGTGGGAATTTTTGTGCTGGGCATTTTTTACCACCCGATCACAGACCTGATCGAGGCGGGTGTCCGGCTGATTTGAGACTTGTTGTTTGTGAGGGAGTGCGCCCATGCTGTTGCTGCTGCCTATTCTGGTGCCGCTGATCGGCGGGATCTTCGTATTCCGGCAGAAAAATGAGACTTACCGTGACTGGCTGGTGGTGACGCTGATCGTGATTACCGCCGTGATGGTGCTGGCTAACTGCACGATGCCCACCCAGCGGCTGTGGCTGCTGACCATCCAGGGGGACTTGGGCTTGGTGCTGAACAGCGACTGGCTGTCCAAGTTCTTCATGGTGCTGGCAGTGTGCATCTGGGCGCCGGTGGTGGTCTTTACAAAGCCCTACATCCGCCATGCGGGGCAGGGCAACCAGTTCATGGGATTTTATACCATGACGCTGGGGGTACTGATGGGCCTTGCTCAGGCGGCCAACTTCGTGACCATGTATATGTTCTTCGAGATGATGTCCCTGATTACGGTGCCGCTGGTGCTGCACAATGCCACGCCGGCGGCCCGCCGGGCAGGCTTCAAATACTTGGGGTATTCCGTATTCGGCGCGGGCATGGCCCTGGCCGGCTACTTCTTTATCGCCTATTACTTGACGGTGCCGGATTTTCAGCCGGGTGGGGCCATCGATTTCTCCCGGGCTGCAGAGCACCAGCCGCTGCTGCTGGTGGCATACTGTCTGATGATCGTTGGCTTCGGGGCCAAGGCGGGCATGATGCCCATGCAGTCCTGGCTGCCTGCCGCCCATCCGGTGGCGCCGGCCCCAGCCTCAGCCGTGCTCTCCGGTGTCATTACCAAGGGTGGCGTGGTGGCTGTGATCCGGGTTACTTATTATATGTTTGGACCGGAGTTTCTGGCGGGCAGCTGGCCCCAATATGTGCTGCTGACGCTGACGCTGGCCACGGTGTTCGTGGGGTCCATGTTGGCCTATCGGGAAAAGCAGCTGAAGCGGCGGCTGGCCTATTCCACGGTGAGCCAGGTGTCCTATGTGCTGTTCGGCCTGATGCTGCTGACGCCGGATGGCGTCCAGGCCTCTCTTCTGCAGATGGTCTTCCATGCCCTGGCCAAGGATACGCTCTTCCTGGCGGCGGGCGCCATCATCTTCTCCACCAACTGCACCCGGGTGGATCAACTGCGGGGCATCGGCCGGCGGATGCCGGTAACCATGTGGTGCTTCACCCTGGCGGCCCTCTCCCTGATCGGGATTCCGCCCATGGCGGGATTCGTGAGCAAGTGGTACCTGCTCGCCGCCAGCCTGGAGGCACCGATCCAGGCCTTTGGCGTCGCAGGGCTGGTGGTGCTGGTGGTCTCCGCCCTGCTGACGGCGGGATACCTGCTGCCGGTGGTGACAGAGGGATTCTTCCCCGGCCGGGATTTTATTACGGAGCGGCGGGAAGTGGGAGTCCAGATGACATGGCCCATGATTGCCTTTGCCGCGGCTGTGGTGCTGATGGGTCTGCTGCCCGGCGGCCTGCTGCATTGGCTGGGTCTTCTGGCGGCCCGGCTGTTCCCCTGACAGTGGGGAAGCTTTGAGAAGGGAGGTACGTCTGTGCGCCAATTTCTGACATTGCCCATTCTGGTTCCCATCGTGCTGGGAATCGCGCTGCTGATCCTGCAGCCCAAGAGCCGGAGGGTGCGGAGCATCTATATCATGGCGGCATCCCTGGCAACGACAGCACTGTCTCTGGCCTGTATCGTGCTGACCTATCTCTATGGGAGCGGCTTTCTGGCCTGCATCATGGTGAGATTCAACGAGGCGTTCTCCATCTCCCTGCGGATCGACGGGGCGTCCATGGTCTATGGGGCCATCGTGTCCGTGCTGTGGCCGCTGGTGACGGCGTACTCGCTGGACTATATGTCCCACGAGGGGCATGAGAACCGGTTCTTCGCTTTTTGGCTGATGGCCTACGGTGTGGTGCTGGGTATCGCTTATTCCGAGGATTTTCTGACGCTGTATTTCTTCTATGAGGTCCTGACGCTGACCACGCTGCCTTTGGTGATGCACGCCATGGACGAGAAGGCCCGGTATGCCGGGCGGAAGTATCTGGTGTACTCCCTTTCCGGCGCGGCGTTTGCCTTTATCGGGATCGTCTTTCTGCTGAATTACGGCGTGGGACACCTGAACTTCACCTACGGCGGCATTCTGGATCAGAGTCTGGCGGCGGGAAACGAGCGGACGCTGGAGCTGGTGTTTGTGGCGGCCTTTTTCGGCTTCGGGGTGAAGGCGGCAGTATTTCCCTTCCACGGCTGGCTGCCGGACGCCTCGGTGGCACCTACGCCGGTGTCCGCACTGCTCCATGCGGTGGCGGTGGTCAAGGCCGGCGCCTTCGCAGTGCTGCGGCTGATTTACTACGGCTTCGGGGCGGATTTCCTGCGGGGAAGCTGGGCCCAGACGGTGGTGATGACGGCGGCTATCGTGACCATTGTTTACGGCTCCGCTCGGGCGCTGCGGACACCCCATCTGAAGCGGCGGCTGGCGTTTTCCACGGTGAGCAACCTTTCCTACATCCTCTTTGCCCTGACGTTGATGACCCCGGCAGGGATGGTGGGCGGCATGACCCACATGGTCTACCACGCATTCACCAAGATCACCATGTTCTGCTGCGCCGGCGCCATTATTCTCAAGAGCGGGAAGGAGTATATCTATGAGATGGAGGACTTCGGCCGGGCCATGCCGGTGGTGTTTGCCACATTCACTGTCTCCTCTTTTGCGCTGATCGGAATGCCGCCGTTGGGAGGCTTCGCAGGCAAGTGGATGATTGCGGAGGCGGCAGTGGCCTCGGTGAATCCGCTGGCCTACGCGGGCATCGCCGCGCTGATTCTGTCCACGCTGCTGACGACGCTGTACATGCTGACCATTGTGGTGCGGGCCTATTTCCCGGTGGGAGAGCTGGACCGGGCGGCACTGGCCCGGGTACACGACCCGGCCAGGACCATGTGGATCCCGCTGGTGCTGCTGACCGCCTCCGGTGTGATTCTGGCGCTGCTGTCCAACGAAGTGATCGGCTTTTTATGGAACGCGGTTCCGCGGAACTGGTAAGGGAGGGAGACGATGGGAAACATTCTGCTGCTGTTTCTGGTCCTGTTCCCCATGCTGCTCTCTGCCTGGGTGTTCCCGCTGCGGCGGCGGGACAGGAGATACCGGAATTGGCTGATCCGGATTATTCCCGCAGTGGAGCTGGCCGCTGCACTGCTGCTTCTGCTGTGGCCCGGGGCTGCCCTGGAGCTGCCGGGGGTCTTTGGCTTTGGCCTGCGGCTTCAGGCCGGGAGTCTGGGGAGCCTGCTGGCGCTGGTGAGCGCCTTCCTGTGGGCGGCCACCGGCCTCAACTGCCCCAGCTACTTTGCCGCCGCCGAGGGCTGCAATCGTTTCTACTTTTTCTGGCTGTTGACGCTGGGGGCTCTGATGGGGGTGTTTCTGGCAGCGGACCTGTTCACGCTGTTCGTGTTCTTTGAGATGATGTCCTTCACCTCCTATGTATGGGTGGTGCAAAACGAGACGGAGGAGGCCCGGCAGGCCGGACAGACGTATCTGGCTGTGGCCGTGATCGGCGGCATGGCGCTGCTGGCGGGCCTGCTGCTCCTCCAGCAGCTGCTGGGGACGCTGGAGTTTTCTGCTATGGCGGAGGCGGTATCCGCACTGCCTGCGGAGAAGCGCGGGTCCCTGTACGTGGCCGGTGGATGCGCATTGGTGGGATTTGGCGCCAAGGCCGGGATGTTCCCCCTGCACATCTGGCTGCCAAAAGCCCATCCCGTGGCGCCGGCACCGGCGTCTGCCCTGCTGTCCGGCATCCTGACCAAGAGCGGTGTTTTCGGTGTGCTCATTCTCTGCCGGTATCTGTTCTGGACAGAGCTTCCCTGGAATACAGTGGTACTGGCCCTGGGCGTGGTGACCATGGTGCTGGGAGCTGTGCTGGCGCTGTTCTCCGTCGATCTGAAGCGGACGCTGGCCTGCTCCTCCATGTCCCAGATCGGCTTTATTCTGGTGGGCACAGCCATGCAGGGCTTCCTGAACGGCGAGAACGCCCTGGCGGCCTGGGGCACGGTGCTGCACATGCTGAACCACTCCCTCATCAAGCTGGTGTTGTTTGTGGCGGCAGGTGTGGTGTATCTGGGAACTCACTCGCTGAATCTCAATAACATCCGGGGCTGGGGGCGGAACAAGCCGGTTTTGAAGGTCCTGTTCTTCGTGGGGGCGGCCTCCATTGCAGGCGTACCGGGTTTTTCTGGCTATGTGAGCAAGACCTTGCTCCATGAGAGCATCGTGGAGTACATCCATGTGCTGGAGCACGCGGGGGCCGCCGCAGGTTGGTTCACGACGGTGGAGTGGCTGTTTCTGCTCTCTGGCGGACTGACAGCGGCGTACATGACAAAGCTGTTCGTGGCGATTTTTGTCTCCAGCCGTGCTGTTGGCCAACGGCCGGCCTTGAAGGACTATATGTCCCCGGGCACCCATGCGGCGTTGAGTGTGGGCGCAGCCCTGCTGCTGGTGCTGGGCCTGACTCCGGGACTGACCATGGAGCCTCTGGCCCAATGGGCGGGGCGATTCCTGCGGGCAGATCCTGGTCACAGCGTCCATTATTTTGCCTGGGTCAACCTGAAGGGCGCATGCATCTCCCTAGCTATTGGCGCAGCAGTCTATCTCCTGGTGGTCCGAGGGCTGCTGATGCGGCGGGAGGCGGATGGCATGGTAATTTATTCATATTTATAAAGAATTTGTTAATATCGCAGAGAAAACAATTAAAAATTCGTTTACCTCACCTAACAAAGTTAAATAGTTACAGCTTACAGCTTCTGGAGCCGGGCAGCGCGCTTCTTGCCGTACCAGACAATGATAGCAACGTAAGCCACAGCAGCGCAGACACCGATGATGTAGGCGGGCGTCCAGGGAATATGGAAGCCGATCTGTGCATTGGCAATGTAGGTCACTGTAACAAAGGTATACCAAGCAGCGGGAATCAGGGGGATCCACACCCACTTGGCCTTGCTGTTCTCGAACATCCATACGGAGATACCCAGGAATGCGAACAGGGACAGGGTCTGGTTGGACCAAGCGAAGTAACGCCATAGCAGATTGAATCCATCGGGGCTGCTCTTCGCAAAGACCAGAATCACCGCCACCAGCGCGAAGATGATGGCGGACAGGCCCAAGCGCTTCGGCTTAGAGCTCTGATCGATGTGCAGAGAGTCAGAGACAGACAGGCGCAGAGAACGCAGCGCGGTATCGCCGGAGGTGATGGGCAGAACGATGACGCCCAGCAGAGCGATGATGCCGCCCACGGGGCCCAGCAGATCCGGCAGATGATGCCGACAGTGCCGGTGGCCAGAGAGGCATTGACCTCCTGCAGACCCAGGTTGTACACGCCCATAGCGGCGGCGGCCCAGATCATGGCAATGAAGCCCTCCAGAATCATCATATTGTAGAAGGTCATGCGGCCCTGCTTCTCGCTCTTCATGGTGCGGGAGATGATAGCGGTCTGCGTGGAGTGGAAGCCGGAGAGAATGCCGCAGGCCACAGTGATGAAGAAGATGGGGATGAAGTGGTTGGCGTCAAAGTACTGACCATAGCTGAAGGCCGCCTGCTCACCGGTGGCTGCATCAACAGCCCACGCGTCGAACGCGATGCCATGCCAGTCATCCCACAGGTTCAGCAGGGGATAGCCCTTGACGAACATGCCGATGAACACACCCACGGCAGACAGCAGCAGGATAGCACCGAAGATGGGATAGATGCGGCCGATGATGGCATCGATGGGGAACACGGTGGCGATCAGATAATAAACGAAGATGACACCGTAGATGATCCAGGTGGTGGGATCATTCACCGCGCCGGAGAAGCCGAAGACCTGAGTGGCGGCGATGTCGCCGGGGGTGTAGATGAACACCGCGCCGACCAGCAGCAGCAGTACGCTCAGGAAAATCTGGTAGACAGTGAAGACACCCTTGTTGGAGTACTTGCGGACCATGTCCGGCATCTGGGTGCCGCCGTCGCGGAGGCAGATCATGCCGGAGAAATAGTCGTGCATAGCTCCGCCGATCACGTTGCCGATGGGGATGGTGATGAATGCGATGGGCCCGAACAGGATGCCCTGAATGGGTCCGATGATGGGGCCGGTGCCTGCGATATTCAGCAGGTTGATGAGGCTGTTCTTCCATTCCCGCATGGGAACGTAGTCCACGCCGTCCTGCTTGGAATAGGCGGGCGTCTCCCGGTCATCGGGGCCGAAGACCTTTTCGCAGAACTTGCCATAGATGGCTGCGCCTACGAACAAGACCACGAGGCCGATCAAGAAAGTTGCCATAGAAAACACACACTCCTTTTCCTTAACCCGCGGCCAGGTCCTCGATTTGGACACGCGGGCTTCTGGCTATAAGCATAGCAGATTTTGGCCGCATAAGCGTTAAAAAATAGTTCACGGAAATTAAGATGTCGCTAAGAAAACGACGGCCTTATCAAGAATGCGCTTACTTTTGGGGAGCGATGCATAAAAAGCGCATGAAGAAGCCCGGTTGGGAGCTCTTCATGCGCCTGTGCGGACGGCGGAGCGGATCAGCTGCCCTCCGCCATGCGGTAGCCGACGCCCATCTCTGTGAAGAGATACTCCGGCTCGGCGGGATTTTTTTTCGATCTTCCGGCGGATGTTGGCCATGTTTACCCGGAGAATCTGGTTGTCGCCGCTGGCCCGGGGGCCCCACAGCTCCTTGATAATGAAATCATACGTCAGAACCTTGCCGGCGTATTTGCCCAGCAGGGCCACGATGCGGAACTCGCTGAGGGTGAGGTGGACATTCTCACCGCGGACACGGACCTGGTGCTTATTGTAGTCGATGACCAGTTCTCCCACTGTATAGGTGCCGTTCCGGGCGATTTCGTCATTACCGGAGATGGTGCGGGTATGGCGGATGGCCGTCCGCACACGGGCCAGCAGCTCGTCGGTGCCGAAGGGCTTGGTGAGGTAGTCATCGGCCCCCAAATCCAGAGCGGAGACCTTGTCCTGCTCGTGGGAGCGGGCGGAGACCACCACCACCGGCAGGCTGGACCAGCTGCGCAGGCTGCGGAGGATGTCCAGACCATCCATGTCCGGCAGGCCGAGGTCCAGAATGACCAGGTCGGGACAGTGGGAGGAGATCATGGAAAGCGCCTCCTCGCCGGTCTGGGCCTGCATGGCTTCATAGCCGTTGTTGTTGAGGACCGTGGAAATGAAGTGCGAGATGCTCTTCTCGTCCTCAATTACCAGAATTTTTTCACGAATCGTCATGATACTTCCTCCTTAGTGAGCGGCAGGCAGAAGGAAAATTCCGCCCCGGACTCCAGATTTTTTGCTTCCAATGTGCCGCCGTGGGCACGGATGATAGCCATGCAGACCGATAGGCCCAACCCCATGTTCCGCTTTCCGTCGCCGGGGGACGAGTCCTCACAGCGAAGCGCACCGCTGAACAGGGTGTGCAGTTTCTGGGGGGGAATGCCCTGGCCGTTGTCCCGCACGTAAAAGCGGGCCCAGGGGCCATCCCGCTGCGCGGACAGGGCGATGTGCGTGGTGGTTCCGCCGTGGAACACGGCGTTCTCCATCAGATTGGACAGGACCTGCATGATGAGGATGGCGTCCATGGGGACCAGGAGCAGCTCATCCGGCACGTGGACCTCCACGGACACGGCGGGAAACCGTTTTCGGAATTTGCGGACCGCCTCGTCCAGGACTTCCTCCGCAGCCTCCGGCTCCTTGGTGATTTTGGCCGATTCGTTGCCGATCCGGGTGATGGAGAGCAGATTTTCCACCACGCGGATGAGCCACTGGGCGTCATCCCGCACATCCACCAGAAGGGACTGCTGTTCGGCCGGGGAGAGGGCGGGATTTTCCAAAATGGCGGAGGTGGCACCCATGATAGAGGTCAGAGGGGTGCGAATGTCGTGGGAGACGGAGCGGAGCAGATCCGCCCGCATCTTCACCTTTTCGTTTTCCATCCGGAGGCGGTCCTGCTCCTTGGTCTTGGTGGTCAGGGTGCTGGTGACCAACGAGACCACCAGAAAGGTGAACATTGTCAGCGGATAGCCGGAAATGGTGAAGTTAAACGCCATATAGGGATATGTAAACACATAGTTGACGCCGATGACACCCAGCACCGCCGCAATCAGCCCGAAGAGATATCCGCTGGTGAAGCGGGAGATCAGGAGCACGGCCAGCACATAGACCGGAGAGGCAAAGCCGTCGATGGTGTCCGCCGTCTGGTGCAGAAGGGCGCAGGCCCCCGTGGCGCATAGAAGAATGGCGGCGGAGACCAGAAGGTCGCGCCAGGAGAAGGAAAAGGTACGCTTCAAACTGGAACGGGTGATCTTCACAGCAGGTCCTCCTTACATCTGTGGGGCTTGAAACATTATTATAGCAGAAAGAGGTGTTAAGATTCCACTAAAAAACGTTAAAGAACATAGGCGGGAAACCTGTGGATTTTTGCATACGTTTAACAAGCCCCAAATGGACCTTGTCAGCGGTTGAACAACGGAATGCGTATAATAATGGATGGCAGGGAGCTGCCGAAAAACAAAAGGAGTGTGTATCAGTATGGAGGAAAGACTCAAAACATATCTGCGGCCGGGAGAGCAGGTCCGCTGGCAGGGCCGTCCCGCCCCGTTTTCGCTTCTGGAGGCAGAGGCAAAAAAGCAGATCCTGCTGAAGTGGGGACTGACGGTGGCACTGGGCGGCGGGCTGCTGGCCGTGTATCTTTCCAGGACCGAGGCGCCCAGTATGGGATTTATCGGCCTGGTGCTGCTGGTGGCTGCGGTGATTCTGATTTCGCCCGTGGCGGAGCGCCGGAACCTCATGGGGGAGCAGTATTGGATCACCAACCAGCGGGCCATTCTGATGACCCGGGACAAAACGTTTTTCTACATGGAACTGTCTGACATCGACGATCTTCAGGTAGTGGGTGGAACCACAAAGGGAAAGAGCTTGGTTCTGGGCAGATGCCTGTTTGAGGAGGCCAAGAAGCTGCTCCGCTGGCGGGCCTGCCATCCCAAGGTCGACGTCCAGAGCCATGACGAGACGGACCGGGCCCTGGGGATGATTTTCTATGGCGTCCAGGGAGCCGAAGCGGCGGCGGAGCTGCTGCGGCAGGGCAGAGACGGCGAGGCAGCCTGACCGGCTCCAACCGGCGGCTCACCCAGCCATACAATTAAATCTGGAGCGCAACACGCTGTACCGCGGGGATCTCCTGCCCGCGGTACAGCGTTTTTTTATTATTAAGTCAAAAGAGATGCCCGGCGGCGTGCAACTTTTGGCCGGAAGGCGGTTATTATCGAACGACTGAGAAAGGAGGTACGCGTCCTTGGAGAAATTGAAGGGGCAGGCCGAAGCATTCTGCCGGAAGTATCTCCAGTGCATGGACCCGGACCAGGCAGCGGCAATGGCTGGCTGCGCCGATGGATACGCCGTGCTGGAGACGAAGATGGTGCGCAGGCGGCTGGAGCGGATGCGGGAGGCAGCGGCTGGGCAGGTGCACCGGGAGGACGTGGTACGGCGTCTGGCCCAGCTGGCTTTCGGCCGGGTGAATGATGCGGCGCGGCTGGCCCTGCACAGCGAAGAGGCGGATTTGGAGACGCTGGATCTGTCTGCCGTGGCGGAGCTGAAGGTGACGGACAAGGGCGGCGTGGAAGTGAAGCTTATTGACCGCATCCGGGCTCTGGAGGCTCTGTACGGGCTCCTGAGCGAGGAAAAGGCGGAGGGGGCCGGAGAGCTGTACCGGGTGCTGACGGAAGCTGCCGGGGAGGAAGGAGGGTGGGACGACGGCTGAGATCATGCGGTTTTCCCAAAAGCAGCGAAGGGTGCTGACCTGGTGGTGCCGCCCGGGAGATTGGGAGGCTATCATCTGCGACGGGGCCGTCCGCAGCGGCAAGACCTTCTCCATGGGGCTCTCCTTCTTCCTCTGGGCCATGGCCAGGTTCAACGGACGGCAGCTGGGACTGTGCGGAAAGACCATCACCTCCCTGCGGCGGAACCTGCTGGCGGAGCTGGTACCCTATCTGCGGCGGCTGGGCTTCGACTGCTGGGAGCGGCGGTCGGAGAACCTGCTGACCGTGCGGCTGGGGGGCCATGAAAACCGTTTCCTGCTCTTTGGCGGGCGGGACGAGTCCAGCGCGGCGCTGATCCAGGGCAGCACCCTGGCGGGGGTGCTGCTGGACGAGGCGGCCCTGATGCCCCGGAGCTTTGTGGAGCAGGCCGTCGCCCGGTGCAGCGTGGCGGGGAGCCGCCTGTGGTTCAACTGCAATCCGGAGAACCCTCAGCACTGGTTTTACCGAGAGTGGATTTTGAGGGCGCGGGAACGGCGGGCCCTGTACCTTCATTTCACCATGGAGGACAACCCCGCCCTGTCGCCCCGGATCCGGGCCCGCTACCGCAGCGCCTACTCCGGCAGTTTTTTACCGGCGATTCGTGCTGGGGGAGTGGACAGCCGCCCAGGGGCGGGTGTACGACTTCTTCGACCGGGACCGGGACAGCGTGCCTGTGCCGGAGGGAGATTTTCAGGAGTGGCGGATTTCTGTGGATTACGGCACCGCCAACCCGGCCTCCTTCGGCCTGTGGGGCCGGCAGGGAGAGATCTGGTACCGGGTGGGGGAGTTCTACTACGACTCCCGCCGGGAGGGACGGCAGAAGACCGACGCAGAGTATGTCCGGGACCTGCGGGAGCTGGCGGAGGGCAGGGAGATCACAAGGGTGATCGTGGACCCGTCGGCGGCAAGCTTCATCGAGGCGCTGCGGCGGGAGGGATTCCGGGTGGTCCGGGCGGACAACGATGTGGCCGACGGCATCCGGGTGACGGCGGACCTGCTGAAGCGGCGGCGGATCGTGATCTGCGGTGCCTGCGCCGACTGCCTGCGGGAGATGGAAACGTACTGCTGGGATGACAAGGGGCGGCGGGACGCTCCGAAAAAGGAGCAGGACCACGCCATGGACGATCTGCGGTACTTCGCCATGGATCTGGCGGCGGAAGAGCAGAATGGCTTTGCGGCCACCTGGGTGGAGAGACGGGCCTGAGGGACCGCGGTAAGGAATGGACGGGAGGTTTGGAAGTTGAAGTGGTTTCGGAAACAGACGGCGCCGGCGGGAGCGTCGGTCCAGCTGCGGGAGGCGGGACACCACCCATTTGGACTGCTGGGGCAGTATGTGCCCATGCGCAGTGGGGAGATCCGGCTGTACCGGGCAGTACGGGAGGCGGTGCCGGTGGTGGACGCCGCCATCTACAAGCTGATCCGGATGGTGGGCGGTGTGACGGCGGCCTGTTCCGACCCGGCGGCAGAGCGGGGGCTGGGGGAATTCCTCCGCACGGTCCCGGCCGGACGGGGGCAGTATGGGGTCAATGCCTTTCTGGAGGGCTACCTGGACGCTCTGCTGACCTGCGGGCGAGCCATCGGGGAGATCGTGCCCGCAGCAGGAAACCGGGAGATTGCGGCCGTGCTGTGGGGCCGGGTGGAGGATATTGAGATTCGGGAGGGAGACCATCCCCTGGCATTTACAATCTGCGGCCCCGACGAGCAGGGGCGGATGGGGCCGCTGCCCTGTCAGGACTTGCTGCTGTTCACGCCTCTGAATCCTGAGGCGGACAGCCCCTATGGCGTGTCCCTTCTGCGGGGGCTCCCGTTTTTGACGGATATCCTGATGAAGATCTACCACACCATCGGGATTAACTGGGAGCGATGCGGCAGCCTGCGCTTCGCCGTCACCTGCCGGGACGGCGGAAACGGCCAAGCGGAGGAGCGGAGCCGGATGCTGGCAGGAGAGTGGTCCCGGGCCATGCAGGATACCAGGAGCGGCAGCGTGCGGGACTTTGTGGCTGTGGGAGATGTGGATATCCAGGTCATCGGCGCTGACGCGCCCGTCCTGGACAGCGAGGTGCCGGTGCGGCAGATTTTGGAACAGGTGGTGGCCAAGACGGGGATCCCGCCCTTTATGCTGGGACTGAGCTGGAGCTCCACGGAGCGGATGAGCGCCCAGCAGGCGGACATGCTCACCACGGAAATCACTGCTATTCGACGGACGCTGACACCGGTGGTGGAACAGATCTGCCGGATGTGGCTGCGGATGCACGGGTATACTTGCGGCTTTGAAGTCCTGTGGGAGGACATCAACCTCCAGGACGAGGTGGAGGACGCCCGTGCGGCCCTCTATCTGGAGCAGGCGCGGAAGCTGCGGCTTGAGAACGACGCGGCGGAGGCGGCCGCGTTCCATACAAGGAGAGAGGTATGAAAGAACTCGAAAAAAATCTGGAGGCAACGGGAGGCGTGCCGGCAGAGGCGGAGCTGGCGGCGATCAACCGCTTTGCCAAGTCACCCCTGCGGGCAGAGGAGGTGTACACCTTTTCCCTGCGGCTGTGCGACAACGAGGTGGACCGGGACTGGGAGCGGTTCGATACGGCGGCGCTCAACACACTGGGCGACCTGTTCGTGGGGAAGAGCGGCATCTTTGACCACCAGTGGACGGCGGAGGGGCAGACCGCCCGCATCTATCGGACGGAGATGGTGCGGGAGGGCGCCCAGGTGACCGCGGTAGGGGACGGCTACTGCTGGCTGAAGGCCTGGGCTTATCTGCTGCGGACGGAGAAAAACGCGGATCTGATCGCGGAGATCGAGGGAGGCATCAAGCGGGAGGTCAGCGTAGGGTGCAGCGTGGCCCGGCGGGTGTGCTCCATCTGCGGCGCAGAGGGCGGCACCTGCCAGCACACGCCGGGGCAGCGGTACGGGGAGCAGCTGTGCTACCTGGAGCTGCGGGATCCCACCGACGCATACGAGTGGTCCTTCGTGGCGGTGCCAGCCCAGCGGAAGGCGGGGGTCCTGAAGCGGTACGGCCACGAGAACCAGGGGATGGCACAGCTGAGGGCCCAGGCGGAGCTGGGGCGGAAATACCTGCGGGAGCTGCGGCGGGAGGTGACGCGGCTTGCCATGCTGGCGGACGACAGCATGGACGGCGGCGCCCTGGCCAAGGCGGCGGAGCATCTGGAGGAGCCGGAGCTGCTGGAGCTGAAGCGGGTCTACGGGGCCCAGGCAGCCCGCCGGTTCCCGCCTGTGCCGCAGCTGCGGAGCCGGGGAGCGGCAAAAACAGAGGACGAGACAGAATTTCTGATCTAAGGGAGGATGAAGCATGAAGCTTTCTTATGAGGGGATCGGCCAGTGGGCCGCCACCTTTGCCTGTGACGATCTGGCGGAGGGGGAGCTGGTGAAGGTCAGTGCCAACGGCACGGTGGCCGCCTGCGCGGCGGGCGACGATTTCTGCGGCATGGTGCTTTCTGTCGGCCGGGGCGGCGACGCCTGCGCCGTGGCCCTGGGCGGCATGGTCACCGCCGGGTACACCGTACCGGCAGAAGGAGCGGCACCGGCCCTGGGCTGGAGCGGCCTCAGCGCCGACGGCGAGGGCGGCGTCCAGGCGGACGCGGACGGCAGCACCTATCTGGTGGTGGATGTGGACACCACCGCCAAGACCGTGACCTTTGTACTGTGAGGAGAGAGACGATGGCATATCATTTTGAGAACATCAAGCTGGAAAAGGGAATGTACGGCCGCAGCAGCCGAAGCTTTTCCCAGGCCCTGGAGGAGCTGGACCCCAGCGAACACTACCGGGGTACGCCTCTGGAGGGGCTGGACGCCTTTCAGCGGCAGCTGAAGCGATTTGACATCCATGTAAAGGGCGCGGGCAGCGATATGGTAGAGAAGTTCTTCCACACCTCCGACTCCGCCGTGCTGTTCCCGGAGTTCGTCTCCCGAGTGGTGCGGCAGGGGATGGAGGAAGAGAGCATCCTGCCGGCCATCACCGCTACGGTGACCAGATTTGACGGCATGGACTACCGGTCCATCGCCTCCGTGCCCAGCGAGGAGGACAAAAAGCTTCGCCGGGTGGAAGAGGGCGCCCGGATCCCGGAGACCACCGTCCGCACCCAGGAGAACCTGGTGCACCTCTACAAGCGGGGCCGGATGCTGGTAGCCTCCTATGAAGCTATCCGGTTCCAGCGGTTGGACCTGTTTTCTGTGACCCTGCGGCAGATCGGCGCCTACATCGGCCGGATGCACCTGGAGGACGCCATCGGGGTGCTGCGCAGCGGCGACGGAAATCAGAATGCCGCACAGCAGTACACCATCGGCACGAAGCCTATCACCGGAACCAAGGGGACGCTGACCTATGACGCCCTGCTGGAGTTCTGGAGCCAGTTCGACCCCTACACCATGAACACCATGCTGGTGGGCAGCGACGTGATGCTGGCCATGCTGAAGCTGGATGAGTTCCAGAATCCCCTGACGGGGCTGAACTTCCAGGGCACCGGCACGTTGACCACGCCCCTGGGGGCAAAACTGCTGCGGACCTCTGCCATGCCGGCGGGGATCCTGATCGGCCTGGACAGGAACTACGCCCTGGAGCAGATCTGCGGCAGCGAGATCACGGTGGAGTATGACAAGCTCATTGACCGCCAGCTGGAGCGGGCGGCCATCACCTCCATCTCCGGATTTGCCAAGCTGTTCACGGAGGCATCCAAGGTACTGGTGGTATGAGTGGGACACAGGAGACGGCCCTGACCCTGGCCCGGGAACTCTCCGGGGCCGGGGAGGCGGAAGAGGCTTTGCTGGAACTGCTTTGTCAGGCGGCGGAGCAGCAGTGGGAGAAGTGGCTGCGGCCGGGAATGACGACGGAGGACTGCGGCAAGGCGTTCCCCTGCGCCGTGGCCTTCACCGCCGCCGCGGACCTGGCGGCGGCGCGGGGCGGTGAAGGCGTGTCCGGCTTCACGGCGGGCAGCGTGTCCGTGCGGATCCGCGGCGCGGCGGAGAGCTGCGCTTTGGCGGAGAGCCTGCGGCGCACGGCGGAACGGCTGATGGCACCCTTTGCGGTGCCGGACGATTTTTGCTTTCGGGGAGTGAGAGGATGACAGACTGGGTGCGGCAGGTCCTGGAGCGATATGGACAGGATGTCACCGTGGACACGGCGGACGGAGAGCGGACCGTGCGGGCATTTTTACAGCCGATGACGGAGCGGGATGAACGGGCCCGAAGTGACGTTACCTCCATCGGCTGGGTGGATGGGCGGCTGTGGCTGTATCTGGGGCAGACGGCCCTGGAGGAGGGGGAAGCCCTGGCCTGGGAGGCCACGCGCTTCCGGGTGCGCAGCTGCAGGCCCTACTACATTGGTAACGCGCTGTCCCACTACTGGGCGGCGCTGGAACAGGAGCGGGAGGCGGCGGAATGCGGGAGCTGAGTCAGATCCGGGATGCAGTGGTCTCCGCCCTGGCGGCGGAGGGGGTGGCGGCGCTGGACGCCTACCCGGACCAGCGGGCCAGGCGGTATGGCTGCCCGGTGGCAGCGGTGGCTGTGGAGACCGCAGAGAGCCGGACCGTGGGATTCTGCAATTATCTGGGCGAGGTCTTCGATACCGGGGCCGGCGCACCGCGGGAGCTGTATGGAAAGCAGCTGGAGGCGGTGATCTCCATAGAGATCCGGGGACAGCGGGCCGCGGACTGTGAACAGGGCTGTGAGACGGCGGCGGAGGTACTGCTGGAAAGGCTGCCCGCCGGCATCCGCCCCGGTGAGCTGAACTGGGAAGCCCTGACTTGGGAGCGGGAGACAGGGCTGTTCCTGCGGCGGGGAAGGCTCCGGTGCCGGGCGTATTTCCTGGCCCGGGCGGAAGAGGGCGACACGGTATTTTTGGACTTTCGATTGAAGGGAGCAGTGACCACTTGAGCGAGACAATGCATGAGCGGCCGGGGGTGTACTCCAGCTATGACGCGTCAACGGTGGTATCCGCCGGGCGGGCCGCCAAGGTCATTGGCGTGGCGGCCAAGGCGGTGAAGGGCACCGCCGGAGAGGTGGTGACCCTGACGGGCTATGCCGCGGGCGTGGCGGCCTTCGGCGAGGACGCAGCGGATACGCCGGGGATGAGCACCATCCTGCGGCTGCTGTTTGCCAATGGTGCCTCCACTGTGGCGGCGGTCCGGGTGGCGGAGGCCGGCGCGGTGAAGGACTACCAGGACGCCTTCGCGGCCCTGGGCGGGGAGGAGGCCCGGATTCTGGTGTGCGACAGCGCCGAGGAGACGGTGCAGCAGGCGCTACGGACTGCGGTGGAGGATGCCTCTGCCGCCCGGATGGAGCGGATCGCCGTGGTGGGCGGCGACGGTGAGTCGGCAGCGGAGCTGGTGACCCACGCGGCGGCGCTAAACAGCGAGCGAATGGTGCTGGTGGGACCCGATGCCCTGGACAGCGGCGGAAAGACGCTGCCCGGCGTGTTCGCCGCAGCGGCCCTGGCAGGGGTCATCGCCTCCGGACGGGACCCGGGAGTGCCGCTCAACGGGGCGGAGATCCGGGGGCTGGGGGGCCTGGGCACCGCATACACCGACAATGACATCGACCTGCTGGTGCGGGGCGGCGTGACGCCCCTGGAGAGCACGGCGGGCACAGTATCCCCGGTGCGGGGGATCACCACCCGGACCACAACCGGCGGTGCAGCGGACACCACCTGGCGGGAGCTGACCACCATCCTGATCGTGGACGATGTGATCCCGGCAGTACGGCAGGCCCTGCGCAGCAAGTTCGCCCGGGCCAAAAACACGGCCCAAAGCCGCAGCGCCATCCGCTCTCAGGTGATTGTGGAGCTGGAGAAGAAGGTGGCCGAGGAGATCATCGACAGCTATGGCGAGGTGACGGTGACGGCCTCGGAGGATGACCCCACCGTGTGTCTGGTGGAGTTCAGCTTCGCGGTGGCCCACGGGCTGAATCAGATCTATCTGACGGTCCACATCAAGGTGTAAGGAGGAGACGGCATGGAAGCAACGGGATTTCCCACCAGCGCGGACATCTATCTGGAGCTGGATGGGAGAAAGATCGCGGTGGTGCAGGGCTACACCGCCCGGGCCAGCAAATCCAGCCAGAGCGTAGAGGCGTTCGGCGAGAGCGAGCCGGTGGCCACCATCGAGGGCCAGCGGAAGTATACCCTGGAGTTAACACGGCTGTACGCCACAGAGGACGCGGTGACGGACGGCATCAATTTCTATGACCTGCGGGATTTCTCCCTGGTGATCTGCAAGCCGGACCGGAAGGTCATTTACAGCGGCTGCCAGTGGAGCGCCATCCAGGAAGAGGGCCAGCTGAATGCCATGGTGGCGGAGAAGGTGACCGTGGTGGCCTCCAAGCGGATCGAGACCACGGCGTGATGGAGGAACTGGACGAGCTGCGGCCGCCCACGGCCTGGCGGCTGCTGGAGATCTGGCGGGGGACCCGGGAGCTGGCAGAGGAGCCCCTGGAACGCGCCCTGCTGTGCAACGCCCAGGTGCTGGCAGAGAGCTGCCTGCGCCAGGGGAAGCCGGTGTTCCCCGACGGCGCGGCGGTCCTGGTCGGGCTGACCGCCGGGGAGATGGAAACAATGCTGCGCCGTCTGGCGGGGGAGGAACCCTCCCCCGCTCCGGCGGCGGTGAACCGGGACTTTGATCAGGGGCGGTTCCAGGCGTTGAAGGAGGGATGAGATGGAATACATCCGGGAGATGCTGCTGCGGCAGCGGACCGCCTTGGGGCGGCTGATGCTGGGCGGCGGAAGTGCGGAAGAGCCGGAGACCGCAGCCGCCTCTCCAGCCACGGAGAGAACGTCTCCGGCAGCGCCTGCCCCATGGGAGACGGACGGGACGGCGTCTGGGACCGGCGGATGGGAGATTCGTGGGAACAGCTTCGCGGGCGCTGGGGCCGACAGGCAGACTGGCCCCACTTCGGCGGGGGAGACGCTGCGGCTGGTCCTGGCCCGGAAGCGTGCGGAGCGGCAGTATACGGCCGCCTTTGGACCGGCTGGTACCGGAGAGACTGCCGATTCTGCCGGGAGGCGGAATCCCATGACGGAGGATGGCGGTCTGTCCGACGGCGGCGGGACAGCAACGCCCGGCGGCGAAGCGGAGGAGACGTTCTATCTTCTGCCGGGACGCCGGGACTCCGGCGCGGCAGGAATGATGGAGAGCGCCAGGGCGCTGTCCCGCACGGTGCAGCGGGACGCCCGCCGGTATGACGGCGGATTCCCGCTGTATGACTGAGGAGGTGAGAATTTGCTGCTGAAACCCATGCGCTTTAAGGACTACACCTGGCCTCACAACCCGGAGAGCTGCGCGGTGGAGTACCGGCGGCAGATAGCAGCCCACAAGATCCCCCTGGGGGGCTGGTACCTGCAGGATCTGGGGCGGACATACCGCATTTTCCGGGGAGAGGGTACCTTTGCAGGGGAGCGGGCCTACGAGGAGTTCCAGACGCTGGCGGAGGTCTTTGACCAGACCGGGCCGGGGCTGCTGGTGCACCCGGTTTGGCGGACGGTCAGCGCCTATTTCGTGACCCTGGAGCTGATGGCGGAGCCGCTGCCGGACTATGTGCGCTACCGCTTTTCCTTCTGGGAGGACAGCACGGCCTCCGGCGGGCTGGTGGAAGTGCCCGTAGAAGGGGAGCCAGAGGGCGGAACGGACCCGGAGATTCCCGCCGGAGGCTGGGGTGCCGTCCATACAGTGCGGAAAGGAGAAACCCTGTGGGGAATCGCCTGGCGGTACGGCGTGGCGCTGACCGCCCTGATCGCAGCCAATCCCCAGATCAAGAACCCCAACTTGATCTACCCGGGGGACCAGGTGCGGATACCATGAGAGGACGGATCATCACCAGCGACCACCGGATTTTTGAGCTGCCGGTGCTGCTGCGCTGGAATATCACCTACACCGGCGGCGTGCCCTGCGACAGCTATGAGGTCACCTGCGTGTACGACAGGACCATGGCGGAGCTGCTGCATCTGGCGGCGGGTTTCCTGGCGCTGGACGAGAACGGCGGGGTGCTGCTGCGGGGCATCGTGGACGAGTACGAGGTGAAGCTGACGGCGGCGGGACTGGCGGTGACCATCTGCGGCCGGGGATACGCCGCCCGGCTGCTGGACAATGAGTCCCGGCCGGTGACGTACCAGGGAGCCACGCTGGCCGAGATCGTCCGGTGCCATGCGGCGCCCTACGGCATTTCCAGCGCGGAGATCGCGCCGGTGTCGGCGGACTCTGTTTACACCGTGGCCGCCGGCACCAGTCAGTGAAAGGCGTTGGAGGGTTTCTGCCGGACCTATGGGGGCTTTTCGCCCCGCTTCCGGCGGGACGGGCTGCTGGTGGCGGCGCCGGAGCGGGACGACGGGCGGCGGATCGTCATCGACGGGACCAGCCCGATCCTCTCCTGCACCCTGCGGGAGGACCACTACGGTGTGCTGACGGAGGTGCTGGTCATCGACAAGACCCGGAACGTGTCCTACAGCGTGCAGAACCGGGACATGCTGGACCGGGGCGGCCAGTGCCGCCGGGTGGTCTACACCCCGGGGCAGAGCACTTGGGCTGCCATGCGGTATACCGGGGAGTATCAGATCCGGCGGTCCCGGGAGGAGGAACTGACCATTGAGCTGGGGCTAGCCGGGTGTTTCCCGGCGTTTCCCGGGGACACGGTCCGGCTGGAACTGGGGGCCATGGGCCTCTCCGGCGAGTACCGGGTGGCCGAGGCGGAAAACACGGCCTCCCCGGAGACGGGAGAGGTCTGTACATTGATACTGAGGGAGCGGATATGAGATGTGGCTATCGAGACAGATGAAAGCGCCGGCGCCCACGGCGGACGCGGATCTGGGCATGACCACCATCACCGGAGACAGCGTGGGCGTGGTCACCCGGGGGGAGGTACGGGCGCTTCCGGTGTATGGCCCCGGCGGCTATGTGTGGATGCCGGAGAGCGGCGCTGCGGTACTGGTTATCAAAGGTGGCCCTGGCGGGGAGGAGCAGTGCGTGGCAGGACAGCAGCAGGCTTTGATCCCGGAAGGCATGGGACCGGGGGAGGTCTATCTCTTCACCCCCGGCGGAAACAGCGTGTACCTGCGCAGCGGCGGCGAGATCGAGCTGCGGGGCAAAGTGCGCATCCAGGGCAGCCTGACGGTGAACGGGGAGCCCTATGCGCCCTGCGAGAGCTGAGGGGGGATGGAGATGGGACTTTCCCTGCGGAATGGAGATTATGTGCCTGACGGGACCGGTGGTCTGCGGCGGACCGAGGGCCGGGAGGCCCTGTTGGAGCAGGTTCTCTTCCGCCTGACAGCGCGGCGGGGGACCTTCCCATTCCTGCCGGAGCTGGGGAGCCGGCTGTGGCAGCTGGGACAGCTGCCCGCCGCCAGACGGCAGAGCGCGGCGGAACAATATGTGGAGGAGGCCCTGGCGGCGGAACCGGGGCTGACGGTGGAGCAGGTGATTTTGACGGAATCCGGCGGCGGCCGGGCACAGGTGACGGTCGGCCTCACCTGGCAGGGAGAGGCTCTGTCCGTCACCGTGGAGGTATCGTGAGAGGAGCGGTTGTTTGAAAACGACAGAGGAGATCTACCAGACGCTGCTGGCGGCCTTCGCCCAGCGGGCGGGCTTCACACCAGAGGCAGACTGCGATCTGGCCGTGCGGCTGTACGCTGCGGCAGCGGAGCTGCAGGCCCTGGGCATCCAGAGCGAGTGGGTGCTGGACCAGAGCTTTCCCCAGACGGCCCGGGGCGTGTATCTGGACTACCACGCCCAGATGCGTGGCATCGCCCGGACGGCGGCCACGAAGGCGGTGGGAACGCTCCGCTTTTCTGTGGAGCGGGCGCCGTCCACGGCTCTGCGCATCGCCGCCGGAACGGCCTGCATGACGGAGGGAGAGACCCGGTTCCAAACCACGGCGGAGGCGGTGCTGGCAGCAGGGGAGCTGTCCGTGGATGCTCCGGCGGAGGCCTTGGAGCCTGGGCGGAGCGGCAATGCCGCCGCGGGGACCATCGTGATCCTCACCGCCTGCCCGGTGGGGATCACCGGATGCACCAATCCGGCGCCCTTTACCGGCGGCAGTGACCAGGAGGACGACGCGAGCCTGCGGAGCCGGATTTTGGAGAGCTATCAGCGGCTGCCCAACGGGGCCAACGCGGCCTGGTACGAGCAGACCGCCATGGGCCATGAGGGCGTGGCGGCAGCCCGGGCAGTGGGCCGGGCCCGGGGGATCGGCACAGTGGATGTATACATCGCCACGGCGGCCGGACTGCCGAATGGGACACTGCTGGCGGCGGTCCAGGCGGACCTGCAGGAGCGGCGGGAGATCGCCGTGGACGTGCAGGTCAAGGCTCCGGCGGCGGTGGAGATGGACGTGTCCGCGGAGCTGGCCGTCCGGGAGGGGGCAGACTTCTCCGCGGTGAAGGCCGCCGCAGAGCAGGCTCTGGCGAGCTTTTTCAGCGGCCGCAGGTTGGGCGGGCCGGTACTGCTGGCGGAGCTGGGGGACCTGTTGTACCACGTGGAGGGCGTGGAGAACTACCGCCTGCTGGCCCCTGCTGCCGATCTGGCGGCGGAGGACGGAACGTTGCCCATGCTGGGCCGAGTGACGGTGACGGAAATGGAGGCGGACGACGATGTATGAGGCGCACCTGCGCAGCCTGCTCTCACCGCTGGGAATCTATGACTTGGAAGAGCACTCCGCCAGCGGCGCGGCCGTCTGCGCACTGGGAACAGGGCTGGACACAGTCAGCCGCCGGCTGGAGGAGATCGAGCGGGAGGCGCTGACTGCCACGGCGGAGGGAGAGGGGCTGGCCCGGCGGGGGGCCCTGTTTGCCCGCCGCCCCGCCGCCGTCACGGCAGAGGACCGGAGGGCCGCCATCGCGGCCCTTCTGCAGATTGACGGGGACAGCCTGACGCCCGCGGCCATCGACCGGACGATCCGGGGCTGCGGAATCCGCGCCCGGGCGCTGGAGATGGGCGGGGGACAGCTGCGGGTGATTTTCCCGGAGGTGGCCGGGGAGCCGGAGGACTTCGACCAGATCCGAAAGATCATTCTGGACATCCTGCCCTGTCACCTGGAAGTGGAGTTTTACTTCCGCTATCTCACCTGGGCGGAGTGCGAGGCCGCCGGGTACACCTGGGGCCAGGTGGAGGCGGCGGAATACACCTGGGAGAGTTTCCAGCTGGCGGTACCGCCGGAGCGATAGCGCAACGAAAAAAGGCCGCTGCCCTTACGGGCGGCGGCCTTTCTCTGCGCCGGAAGAGACTGGGCGGGCTGCTGTCTGAAAACCACATCAAAGCAGAAAAAGACAAATGGTTTTGTGGCGCGGACAATATTTTTTTACACTTCGCAGATTGCAAATTCTGGGATTTCCCTGTATACTGCATCTATCGAGACGCATACCGCGTTTGGAGACAAGCATACCCCGTCACATGAAAAGGAGGAAACACGTTATGGCGAATTTGACACTGTGGGAGCAGATCAAAGAGTTGAAGTCCCCCAAGTACAAGTGGGTGGACCTGACCCATGAGCTGAGTCCTGAGACGCCCCATTGGTTCGGCTTCAAGCCCCTGCAGGCGGACCTGCTGTTCGACTATGCGGAGGGCACGCCTGAGGACATGATGGCCCCTATGCGCTGTATCCAGTACAGCGTGGCCAGCCAGTACGGCACCCACACCGACGTGCCCCGGCACTTCTGGGGCAGCGGCCGGGGCATGAGCGCGATCACCGTCCAGGAGCTGATGTATCCCCTGGTGGTCATCGACAAGTCCGCCGAGTGCGCCGCCAACTCCGACTTCATGCTGACGGTGGACGACCTGAAGGCCTGGGAGGCCCAGTACGGCAGGATCCCCGAGGGAGCGTTCGTGGCCTTCCGGTCCGACTGGTACAAAAAGCCCAACCTGGACAATCCCGATGAGAACGGCGTGCCCCATTATCCCGGCTGGGACAAGGCGGCCATCCAGTGGCTGGTGGAGGAGCGGAACATCGGCGCCATCGGCCACGAGCCGGCGGACACCGATCCCGGCTTCGTCACCACCAAGGAGGGCGCCTATCCCTATCCCGGTGAGCAGTACATCCTCCAGGTGGACCGGATCCAGATTGAGGTCATGCGGAATCTGGACCAGGTCCCGCCCGTGGGCAGCCTGATTGTCATCGGCTTTCCCAAGTTGAAGGACGGCACCGGATTCCCCACTAGATGCTTCGCCATCTGCCCGGTGGACTGATTCGGACGCAACAGGCGCGGCAGAGCTGCACTCTGCCGCGCCTGCGCTTCTTTACACTCAAACGTTTTTATGCTATCATGAAACCAGCTTATTTTTACAGGAGGATCGCACTATGGCACTGGAATTTGATGAACAGCTCTCCCGGCTGGAAAAGCCCAACCGCAATGAGATGACCAACAAGGAATATGCCGTCTTTAACGAGAACGTGGAGACCATGGAGAAGAACTGGGGCTTTATCAACAACCTGTTCAAGGTCCTGCCTCTGAACGCATCCCAGTACATCGGCTTCCTGGACTTCAAGGGATCCCTGTTCAACCCGGACACCTGCTACCTCACCAACGCGGACAAAGAGATGATCGGCGTGGTAGTCTCCTCCATCAACTGCTGCTCCTACTGCCTGACCACCCACGGCGATGCGCTGCGGGGCTATACCAAGAATCCCATGTTGGTGGATAAGCTCTGCTACAACTTCCGCTCCGCCAAGGATCTGCTGACGGAGAAGCAGTATGCCCTGTGCGAGTATGCCTGGTATGTCACCAAGCACGCCGACGAGATCGACGAGACCCAGATCGAGAACCTGCGCAAGGCGGGCTTCAACGACCACGAGATCCTGGAGGCCGCCTTTGTGGCCGGCTTCTTCAACTACACCAACCGCTGGGTTTCTACCATCGCCCCAGTGGCCAATCCCGGTCACTTCAGCCACAACCGCAATTTCGAGGGCTGACCCATGGCGTACAAAAAGCTCTTTGAACCTGGCCGCATCGGCGGCCTCACCATCCGGAATAGGGCCGTCATGTCCCCCATGGGCACAGACCTGGCGGACATTCGGGGCAACGCCACACCCCGTCTGATCGCCTATTACACTGAGCGGGCCAAGGGTGGCATCGGCCTCATCATCAACGAGTACACCGGAGTGGACGACGTGGACTCCATCCCCACCCAGCACAACCTGCGGATGGCCCAGGACTACAACGTCCAGGAGGCGGAGGAGCTGACCCGCTCCGTCCACGCCTACGGCGCCAAGATTTTCGCCCAGCTCCACCACGGCGGCGCCACCTCCAAAAGCGCCTTCACCGGTCGGCAGAACCTGAGCCCCAGCGGTGTCCCCATGGCGCCCGGGGGCGAGGTGCCCCGGGAGATGACCCTGGAGGACATCAAGCGGGTGCAGGAGAAGTTCATCGCCGCCGCCATCCGCTGCAAGAAGGCGGGCTATGACGGTGTGGAGCTCCACGGCGCCCACTCCTATCTGATCGCCCAGTTCTTCAGCAAGTACTACAACCGCCGCACCGACGCGTACGGCGGCTCCCTGGAGAACCGCTGCCGCTTCATCGACGAGATCATCGCCGGCATCCGGGCCAAGCTGGGGCGGTATCCCATCTCGGTCCGCATCTGCGGCGACGAGATGACCGACGAGCCCGGCTTCCTCACGCTGGAGGACGGCCTGGAGATCGGCCGCCACCTGGAGGTCCAGGGCATCGACTGCATCAACATTTCCAATGGCAGCTCCTGGAACGGCAACGCCAACTGCGAGCCCTTCTCCTACACCCCCGGCTGGAAGAAGCACGTGGCCAAGGCCTTCAAGGAGGCGCTGTCCATTCCCGTCATCGCCACCAACACCATCAAGGACCCGGATTTCGCCGAATCTTTGCTGGAGGAGGGCGTCAGCGACTTCGTGGCCCTGGGCCGCAGCCAGTTCGCGGACCCGGAGTTCATGAACAAGGCCAGGGCCGGCAAGCCGGAGAGCATCCGTAAGTGCATCGGCTGCATGTACTGCCGGGAGCGGCTGCTGGGCAACGCCATGCCGGTGGAGTGCTCCCTGAACCCCCGGCTGGGCCGGGAGTACCGCTACCGCTGGCAGGACCTCCAGAAGAACGGCAACAGCCGCCCCGTGGTAGTCGTGGGCGGCGGCCCCGGCGGCTTGGAGTGCGCCGTCATCCTGGCCAAGCGGGGCTTCGCCGTGACGCTGCTGGAGAAGGAGGCCGCCCTGGGCGGCACGTTGAACATCGCCAAGCTGCCGCCCCACAAGGCCAACCTCCAGGACGTCACCGACGTGCTGGCGCTGGAGGCCAGGGAGCTGGGCGTCACCGTGAAGCTGAACACCGAGGCCACGCCGGAGACCGTGGCGGCCTTGCACCCCGTGGGGGTGTTTCTGGCTGCCGGTGCGCCGCCGGTGGTGCCGAAGTCCATCCCCGGCATCGACAAGGCCGTGCTGGCGGAGGACGTCATCCTGGGTAAGGCCCCCTGCACCGGCAAGGTGGTGCTGGTGGGCACCGGCCTGACGGGCCTGGAGTGCGCGGAGATGATCCTGGAGCAGGGCCACAGCCTCGCCATGGTGGAGATGAACCCCACCGTGGGCCAGGGGATTTTCGGCGTGGTGTTCAACGACATTTACAGCCGTATCAAGCCCTATGACCCGGAGGTCTACACCAGCCACAGGCTCACTGCCGTCACTGATACCGGCGTGACCGTGGAGGACATGGCTACCGGTGAGACCAAGACCATCGCCGCGGACACCGTGGTGCTGGCCATGGGCACCCACAGCCAGGAGGCCATGGAGGCGTCTTACCGGGCCGCCGGACTGAACGCCATTCTGGTGGGCAGCGCCGAGATGCCGGGCCGCATTGCCGGTGCTACCCGGGATGGCTTTGAAAAGGCCTGGGGCTTCGAGGCAGAGTGATTTGGCAGGCTCCCCGGAAAGGGGCCGGAACGGGCACAGCGATTCCCGCATGATCCGGCGCACCGGGAATACCGGCAAATGCCGCTGTACATGAAGCTTTTTGAGCATTATTTCCAATCGCACACGGTAAAAGAGACCGGACAGATTTCTGTCCGGTCTCTTTTTGGCAGGGTCAGGCAAACGGTTCAGCACCCATTCAGGGGATTCACATCCCCCTCCGGCGGCACGATGCACAGGGCCATCAGCTGCCCCTTGCCGGTATTGCCGAAGTTGTGGCGCACGCCGCCGGGCACATGGACCCAGGTGCCGAACTCCAGGGGCACCCGTTCCTTGTCGATGAGGAAATAGCCCTCCCCCTGGATGCAGAGGAACCAGTGTGGCCAGGGGTGGGAGTGGACACTGCTCTCGGCCTCCGGCTCCAGAGTGAAGAGGCGCATCACATAGTCGTTCCAGAACCGGCCGTCAGGCCCGAAGACGATCTTCTTGGTGGAATTTTCAATGAAGTGTCCGCCGGTCACCACCGGCAGAGCCCGGATGTTGCCGGAATACTCGCTCATAGACAGATCCTCCCCTTATTTTGATAACCTCAGTATAGAATCTTTGGGTGGAAAAATCAAGTGTTCTCCAGAGAGGCGGCATAATGGAGCACGTTCTTCAGTACAAAGTCGGGAAAGCGGCAGTCCCTGCCGCACACCCGCGTGCGCTCCCGGGGCAGCCGGGGCAGCAGCTCCGCGTCCGGGATCAGGGCCAAGTCCGCCTGACGGAGCATGGGCACGTCGATGACGCTGTCCCCGGCGGCGATCACCCGCTCCGGGCCGAACCGCTCCACCGCCCGGCGGAGAGCGGTCCCCTTGTCGATCCCCGGTGGAAAGAAATAGACCTTCCGGCCGGAGACCACCGCCTGGAGGGCGGAGCCGCCGCACCAATCCCGGGCCACGCGTTCCGCCGCCGGGATGTCCGGATAAGCGGCGTAGACGTACACACCCTCCACGCACCGCACGGAGGTGGCCCCGCCCTGCCGGGTCAGATGATCCAGGACCGCGGCCAGCGCCTCCCGGTGGTCCCGGACCAGCGCCTGGGACGCGGCGTACCACGCCCGGTCCACCTGACCGTCCCGCAGCAGGACGGCGCCGTTGGCGGTCAGGGCAATCCTGGGCGCCGTGCCGTCCGGCCACTGGATGCGCTGGTACTGCTCGATGGACCGGGTGGTGATGGGCAGCAGATGGACCCGCTGGACGACCTGGGGCAGCAGGTCTGGCGTCTCCCGGGTGAAGAAGCCCTGCTCGGCCCCGTTCAGACGCTCCACACACCGGTCCTCAGGCTGCCGGTGCCGGTGGGAGAAGAGGAGCGTGTTGTCCAGGTCGCTGGCAAACAGAATCGTTCCCATGGCTATGTGTCCGCCAGGTCCCGGATCAGGCCGCAGGCCCGGTAGTTCTCCAGGGGATACTCCACCAGCTCCGCGCCCTTCTCCCTGGCCAGTTGGTAGATGTGCCCCAGATGGGCTTCGTCTCGGAGGCTGTGGACCAGCACCTTCCAGGGCACCCGCCGCAGCAGGACACGGGTGGCCTCCCCGATGCTGGGCTTGATGAGATTGATGTCCCGGATGCCGAAGTCCGCCCCGATCCGGTGCACCTCCTCCAGTCCGGCCCGGCCGCTGCGCCGGGGCGGGGGAACGGCGTCGGCACAGGCGGGGAAATGGGCCTGGATGGTGTCGATGAACTGGTACGTCAGGTCCTGGTCCTTCAGCTCCCGGTAGAAGGCAGCGCCGTGAAAGTCCCCGGGGCCGATGATGTCGCCGCGGAGGAACGTCCGGCTCAACAGGCCGGACACGGTGGAGTTCAGGCAGGAGCTGGCGATGAGGAAATCGTCATGGGTGCCGCAGATGGCGGCCACATTGGCCGGGTCCGACAAAACTGTCAGCCCCGGCGAGACGCCGGGGTAGTCCGTCATGGCTGCGTCCAGCTGCCGCTGGATGGCGCCCTTGCCGGTCCAGCCGTCCACGAACTGGATATCTCCAGGGGCGTGGCGGTCCAGGAGATAGGCCATGGCATTGCGGTCGATGCCCCGGCCCCGAATGATGGAGATGGTGTAATGGGGGAGGTCGGCACCGTACCGGCCTTGGAGATAGCGGCGGATCAGAATGCCGATGGGCGTCCCTGCCCGGGCCAGGGAGACCAGGGCGCACTGCCTTCCCCTGCTCTCCCAGATCTGCTCCGCCGCCCGGGCCACAGCCTCCGCTGTGATGCCGGCGTACCGCTCCAGGGCGTCGTGATAGGCGGCCAGATAGGCCGGGGAGGGCTCATACTCCAGGGGCAGCATCTCCGAGTAGTGGACACCGCTCTGGATCCTGGCCTCCCGCTCCCGGGTGCCCAGGGGCGTCACCAGGCCGGTGATGTCTTTCAGCAGGATGGTCACATCCTGACTTTGATATGTGCTGAACATAAGATCCTCTCAAATTCTGCAGAGATAGAGTCGGGGACAGCCCAGCTGCCCCAGGGCCGCCGCCAGCCGGGTGCAGGCGGTCCCGTCCACCGCCGCGGGCGCATCCGTCACCACCAGGGCGGCGTCATAGGCGGCTAGGTCATAGAGATATGTCTTCCGGTCCCCACCGTAGAAGCTGGGCAGCAGCACCCCGTTTCGGATGGGGTAGGCAGAGTCGGGGCAGATGCCGATGGGACTGCGGGTAGTGGCATGGCAGCGTACTGTGGCACAGAGACCCGTCTGCTCCGCCAGCGACCCTACCGTCAGGGCAGGATACATGCACTCTTCGGTCCCCAGCACCAGCAGGGCGCCCGGTCCGGCAGCTCCTCCCGGAGGCGGGACAGCACCTCTTCCGCGGCGGCGCGGCAGCAGTCCGTATAGCAGCCGACGGCCACACCACGGCGTGGGTCCGGCAGAGGCTCCGCCGTGTACAGCGTCCGCAGGTCCGGCAGGGGGCCTTGGGCAGGGGGAGCCGCCTCCTTTACAGGGATCCCGGTCACCATCCGCTCATAGTCTTGATGTTCCAGCCGCACCAGGCACTCACAGGCAATGCCGGCCTCTGCCAGCCTGGCCTGGTTCTCCAGAGAGACCCGGCTGAGGATGGACGCCGCTGCCAGCCGCCGCTCGCCCAGCCGGGGATACCGCTCCCGCAGCTGCTGGACCATGTTGATGAGGGTCCGCCCGGTGGAGAACTCGTCATCCACGAATACGATGGCGGGGCTGCGGTCGATCCAGTCCGCCAGCTGGTCGGCACAGAGCCGGTGCTCCGCTGCGTGGCTGTGCTCCTCCCGAAAGAGGATCCAATCTCCGTCCAACGCCTCCCGGGTGGTGTGGACATAGAGGCAGTCCGGCCCCAGCCGGGCTGCCACGGCGGCGCCGATGGCGGTGGCCGTCTCGGCAAAGCCGATGACCAGCCGGGCCTCCGGGTACTTGGCGGCCACCTGGTCCCCCAGGGCACCCATCATCTCCAGAGCCGCCGCGGGGCTCACAGGGATGTGCTTGGCCTGCAGGGGATTGACCAGCAGGTAGCTCCGCTTGGGGTTGTTGTATCGCTTGGCGATCCGCAGCGTGTCTGCGGCCGTATATGGGTGCATTGCGGCACCCTCCCTTCGTCGTGTCATGAAATCGTGGTGAGACTTTGATTATAGCACAGCTTCCACCCCAAAGAAACCTCTTTCCCGCGCCTCGGCCATTTCAAATTGCGCCGCCGGAGAATCTGTGGTAAGATGGGAAAAACAACACCGCCGCGGCCGGCGGGGAGGAGCGCGCCATGAAAAAGCTGCAATACAATTCTCCGGTGATCCTGACCTTTTTCCTGCTGTCCCTGGGTGTCCTGCTGCTGGACTGGATCACCGGCGGATGGACGACCCTGCACGCCTTCTGTGTCTACCGTTCCTCCCTGGCGGATCCGATGTTCTATGTGCGGCTGTTCGGCCATGTGCTGGGCCACGCGGATTTCGACCATTTCCTGGGCAATATGCTGCTGCTTTTGGTGATCGGCCCGCCGCTGGAGGAGAAGTACGGTAGCCGGACGCTGCTGGCCGGCATTCTACTGACGGCGGGGGTCTCCGGCATCCTGCAATGCGTGTTCTTCCCCGGCTCCGCCCTGCTGGGGGCCAGCGGCATTGTGTTCATGCTGATTATGCTGGCCTCCCTGGCGGGCATGAAGGACGGCCGCATCCCCCTGACCCTGATCCTGGCAGCGGTCCTGTATCTGGGGCAGGAGGTGTACGCCATGGTGGCCCTGCGGGACAACGTGGCCAACTTCATGCATCTGGTGGGCGGCGTCACCGGCACGGTATTCGGCGTGGTGCTGGCAAAAAGGCGGTGAAGAAAAAAGAGGCGGGCATTTTGGATGCCTGCCTCTTTTTTGGTTTACTTCCGTCCCACGATCACCTTGCGGAGGATGTCCACGGGGATCATGGTGAACGCCAGCAGAATGGCGGCAGCCCACCCGGCGGGCGGGAAGGGCACACAGCTGAACATATTGCTGATCCAGCCGAATACCGGCACGGGGATCAGGGCAGCGTTGACGATGAACGCCTGCACCAGGACGATGATAACGAACACCCGCATGAAACCGGGGTTCAGCTTCAGATCCTTAAAGATGTCAAAGCTGTCGCTGCGCACGTTGAAGGCGTTGAACAGGGCACTCCAGATGAACAGCACGAAATAGGCGGAGAGCTTCTGCTCCGTGCTGGCAAAGAAGCTGTCAAAGAAAGGCACTTTCAGGAAGACAAAGCTCAACGCCGTCAGCCACAGGCCCATGGTGACGATCTGGGCCATCATGGACTTGCTGACAATGCTCTCATCCCGGCGGCGGGGCGGCTCGGACATATACCGCTCCTGGGCGGGCTCATTGCCCAGCATGATGGCGCCCAAGCCGTCCATCACCAGGTTCACGAACAGCAGGTGGGTGACTTTCAGGGGCTCCTCCACGCCGAAGAAGGGAGCGATAGCGCTGACCACCACGGCGGCCACATTGATGACCAGCTGGAACCTGCAGAATTTCAGGATATTGTGGTAAATGGTCCGGCCGTACCAGATGGCGTCCTTGATGGACTTGAAGTTGTCGTCCAGGATGACGATCTTGCCGGCCTCCTTGGCGGCCTCGGTGCCGCTGCCCATGGCGAAGCCCACGTCCGCCCGCTTCAGGGCCGGGGAGTCGTTGACGCCGTCGCCGGTCATGCCCACCACCAGGTTCAGCTCCTGGCACAGGCGCACCATCCGGGACTTGTCCGTGGGCAGGGCGCGGGCGATGACCCGGATGCGGGGGATGATCTTCTTCACCTCGTCGTCGGACAGCTCGTTGAGCTGGGTGGAGGTCAGCGCCACATCGTCCCGGGTCCGCAGCAGCCCGGCCTCCCGGGCGATGGCCACGGCGGTCTCCAGCCGGTCGCCGGTAATCATGACCACCTGGATGCCGGCCTTCTGCACCTCGGCGATGGCCTCCCGGGCCTCGGGACGCACGTCGTCCCGGATGCCCACCAGGCCGATCAGCACCGTGTCGGCGTTGATGGCGTTCTCCGTCATCTCGCTGGGGGAGTAGCCGAAGGCCAGCACCCGCATGGACTTGCCTGCCAGCTCGTCGATCTTGGCGTTCAGGGACTCCAGGTCCAGGGGATGCTCGTCCCCATCCAGGCTGAGGTACTTCTGGGCCACGGCCAGGAACTTCTCCGGCGCGCCCTTGTAGAAGGTGCGGCCCGCCCCGGCGATGTAGGCCTGGCTGAACTTATTGGCGGAGTTGAAGCTTTGGGATTTGGTGACGGCATAGGAGGAGACCTCATCCAGCTTGTGGAAGGTCTCCTGCCCCAGAAAGCGCATCAGCGCCTGGTCCGTGGCGTTGCCGCCCACCACGCGGCCGCTGCCGTCATACATGGACTGGCTGTTCTTGCCGATGGCCAGATCGATCAGGCCCTTGAGCTTGGTTTGCTGGGCCAGTTGATCCAGAGGGATAGCCACGCCGTCTGCGGTGAAGAACTCCACCACCTCCAGGTGGCCCTTGGTAATGGTGCCCGTCTTGTCACTGAACAGGATGTTCAGGGAGCCGGCGGTCTCGATGCCCTCGGCCTTGCGGACCAGCACGTTGTGGTCCAGCATCTTGCTGGTGTTCTGCATCAGCACCAGAGAGATCATCAGGGGCAGCCCCTCCGGCACGGCGCACACGATGATGACCACCGCCAGGGACACAGCCTCCACGATGTCCTGGATGATGACTGGGGCTCCGGAGGAGAAGTACGCCGCAAACCCGCCGGCGGAGAGGATAAAGTAGCCAAAGTACATGATGGCGATAACCACGGCGCCGATGTAGCCGAAGCGGGAGATCATGTCCGCCAGCTTCCCGAGCTTCACCTTCAGGGGAGAGTCCGGCTCGTCATCCTGCATCTCCTCGGCCATCTTGCCCATCATGGTGGCAAGGCCCACCTTGCGCACATCCAGCACGCCCTCGCCGTCAAACAGCACGGCGCCCCGGAACAGGGAGTGGGCGTCCACGAAGGTGTCGCCGGTGATGTCCTCCGGCAGGGGGAAGGACTCGTCCGCCGCGGTCTTGGGGCATTCCTCCGCCTCGCCGTTGAGGGCGGAGTTGTCCACCCTTAAAGTTCCGTGGATCAGCACGCCGTCCGCCGGCACCTTGTCGCCGGACTGGAGCAGGACCTTGTCCCCCACCACCACGTCATCCACGTCGATGACGGTGACCAGACCGTTGCGGTAGACCTTGCACTGATCTTTTTTGGTGCTGTCCTTCAGCTGGCGGTACTTCGTGTCGCTGGCCACGCCGGTCTTGGCGGAGACGAATGCCACGATCAGCACGGCCACGACAGTGCCGATGGGCTCATAGATCTCCGCATAGCCCAGCACACACATGACGATCATCAGGGCCGCAATAGCCAGCAGGATCCGGATCATGGGGTCCTTGAACGTCTCCTTGAACTCCACCCAGAAGGTGGTGGGTTCGGAGTCGGGGATCACATTGGACCCGTATTTTTTTCGGGATTCCTCAACTTGTTTGTCAGTCAGTCCATTAAAATGCATGATTGTTACACCCATTCGCTGCGGGAAGGGGGCCTGCGCACAGCAGACCCCTCCCGCGGTTCAAATTTTCAATATCTTTTTTTGGGGCCGCCGCTCACATATAGCGCCGGGCCAGCTCCACCAGGCCGGGATCCGTGGTGGCCTGGCCGATGGCGTTGAACTTCCACTCGCCGTTGTTGCGATAGACCTCGCCGAAGATCATGGCGGTCATGTTGTCGTAGTTCTCGGAGAGGTTGTAGCGGCACATCTCCTGGTTGTTCCGGGCGTCCACGATGCGGATGAACGCGTTCTGGATCATGCCGAAGTGCTGGCGGCGCTGCACTGCCTGATAGATGTTCACCACCAGGACAATGCGGTCATACTCCGCGGGGACGCGGGACAGGTCCACCACGATCTGCTCATCGTCGCCTTCGCCGGCGCCGGTCAGGTTATCGCCCATGTGCTGGACAGTGCCGGTGTAGTGCTTCAGATTGCCGAAGTAGACGATGTCCTTCTTGTCCGCCAGCTTGCCGTTTTGCAGCACAAAGGCAGAGGCATCGCAGTCGATGGCGGGACCAGAAGAGCCGAACAGGCCGCCCAGCAGGCCGCCCTTGGACTTGGCCGCCTCGTCCCAGCCCAGACCGATGATGACTTTGGAAAGGCCTTCGTTGCCCTTGGTCAGGCTGATCTTCTGGCCCTTTTGCAGACTCACAGACATATGTATTTCCTCCTTCAAAATGTCCGGCCGCGCCCGCGGGCGCGGCCGGAGAGATCTGATGCTCCCTGTCGGGATGCTTATTCCACGTCCACGCCGTAGTTGGCGCACAGGGCCGCCAGACCGCCCTGATAGCCGCTGCCGATGGCGTTGAACTTCCACTCGCCGTTGTTCTTATAGACCTCGCCGAACACCGCCGCCGTCTCGATGGAGAAGTCCTCCCCCAGGTCATAGCGGAGCATCTCCTGGCCGTTGGCCTCATCGAAGATACGGATGAAGGCGTTGTTCACCATACCGAAGTTCTGCCGGCGGCTCTCCGCCTCGTAGATGGTTACGGTGAAGGCAATGCGCTGGATGTTGTCGGGCACCTTCGTCAGGTCGATGCGGATCTGCTCGTCATCCCCGGCGCCCTCGCCGGTCAGGTTGTCGCCCAGATGCTCCACCGCGCCGGAGCTGTGCTTGAGATTGCCGTAGAACACGAAGTCCCCGGAGGAGGTCACTTTGCCGCTCTCTCCCAGCAGGAAGGCCGCCGCGTCCAGATCAAAATCCCCGCCGGTGTCAAAGCTGTTCACGTCCCAGCCCAGGCCCACGACCACCTTGGTCAGGCCGGGATTCCCCTTGGTCAGGCTGACTTTCTGTCCTTTTTGTAAACTGATAGGCATGATATTCCTCCTTGTAATCACTCGGCGTCGATGCCGTAATGGCCGCACAGGGCCGCCAGGCCGCCCTGGAAGCCGCTGCCGATGGCGTTGAATTTCCACTCGCCGTTGTGGCGGTACAGCTCACCCACCACGATGGCCGTCTCGATGGAGAAGTCCTCCGCCAGGTCGTAGCGGATCAGTTCCGTGCCGGTGGACTGGTCCACGATGCGGATGAAGGCATTGGACACCTGGCCGAAGTTCTGGCGGCGGTTCTCCGCGTCATAGATGGTGCAGGTGAAGGCGATCCGCTCGATGCTGGCGGGCACCTTGGCCAGATCCACCATGATCTGCTCGTCATCGCCGTCGCCTTCGCCGGTCAGGTTGTCGCCCATGTGCTCCACTGCGCCGGTGCTGTGCTTGAGGTTGCCGTAGAAGATGAAGTCCCGCTCTGTGGGGCACTTTCCGCTGGCGCCCACCAGGAAGGCAGCCGCGTCCAGGTCAAAGGCGCTGCCGCTGTCAAAGGCGTTCACGTCCCAGCCCAGGCCCACCATGATCTTGGTGAGGCCGGGGTTGCCCTTGGTCAGGTCGACTTTTTGTCCCTTGGAAAGATTGATCGGCATAGTGATTTCCTCCGTTCCCAATATTTAATGATTCACGGACCCCTTGTCCGGCATGTGATACATCTGGTCGAACTGGGCCTTGATGGCCTCCAGTCGCTTTTGGTCCTCCACCCGCTGCTTGCGGGCGTTCTCCTGGATCTGCTTCGTCTCGTCGATACCGCTGACGATGGTGCGCCAGGTCTGCTCCAGCGTCTCGATTTTAATGGAGCTGCCGGAGGCCAGACGGGCGGTCATCTTGGCCTGCTCCGCCGTGTTCTGGGCGTTGCGGATCAGCATTTCATTGGTCTTGGCGTCCAGGGCGCTCATGGCCTCCGTCTGCAGCCGCTGGCGCTTGAGCATGATGGCCTGGGTCAGCGCCTGCTTGAACACCGGCAGGGTGATGATGAAGGCGGAGTTGATCTTCCGCACCAGATTCATATTGCTGAACTGCATGGTCTTGATCATGGGGATGGACTGCATGGCCACGTTCTCCGCCGTCCGCAGGTCCTGAGTCCGCTGCTCCAGCATCATCAGGGCCTGATTCAGGGTGGTCAGCTCGAACTGGATGGAGTTGTCCCCTGTGGCCTCCATATCCGCCTGGCGCTGGGCGATGTATGCCTCCAGCTCCCGGCACCCCTGCTCACCGGCCAGGATGTAGCGCACCAGCTCGTGGTAGTAGTTCACATTGGCCTGGAACATCTCCTCCAGCTTCCGGTTGGACTGCTTGATGTCTGCCTCGTACTGCTTCAGCTGGACATAGATCTTGTCCACTTCATCGCCCATGGTGTGGTACTTGGCGAGGATTTTGTCCAGCTGCTTGCGGAGGTTTCCGAACAGCTTGCCGAAGAGGCCGGGGTTCTCCTTGATCTCTTCGATGTCGAACTTGTCCATGATCTTGGCCAGCGTGTTCAGCATCGCGCTGGAGTCATCCAGCTGGGACAGGTTCATGCTGTTGAGTACCACGTCGGAGCACTTGGAGATCTCGTCTGCTGCTCCGGCGCCGAAGGAGACAATGGACTCCAGGTTGTATACCTCGATCTGGCTGGCCAGGGCATCCACCTCCGGCGAGTTGACCAGCGTCTGGGTCATCATCTGCCGGTCGGCGGAGATGTCGTACTGCTGATAGCTCTCTTCTTCCTGGGGGGCGGCAGGTGCCTGTCCCTGAGAGGGCTGAGGCTGGGATGGGGTCGGTCTGCTGAGATTCAGGCCCATAAGTCATATACTCCTTCCAAATAGTTTTCTGATGGAGTGCAGTCCGCTTTCCTGCACGGTGTTGAAATCAGGAATCCGCAGGTCGTAAAGATAGTCCCCGATCTGCGTCTCGCTGGCAAAGGGGCGCGTGAAGTGCTGCTCGATGCACTGGTAGCCGGTGGGGACGAAGAATAGCACGTCGAAGCCAACCAGGCTCAAAAACGCGGCGAGGATGCTGTCCTCCAGAGAGATCCTCTCCTCTGTGGGGTTGATGTAGATGAGCTTGGGGTTCTTCTTGGTGAAGTCGAACTTCTGGATCTTCCGCAGCAGGTCCTTGGGGAGATTCAGGGCGGTGGCGATCACCGTGTACTCCGTGCCGTTCTCAAAGGTGCCGCGGATCAGCTTCTGGTCCAGCAGCAGCTGCAATTTGTCCAGCAGGTGCTCCTGCATCTCCGCCCGCAGGATGCCGTAGAGATAGGCGCTGTGGGACTTGATCTTGCCGCGCAGCAGCTTGCCGTTCTTCAAAAACTGCGTGGCGTACGGCTTCACGGGGTTGGGATCCGTGCCCTGGACCCAGGGGACAGACCGGACCACCTCCGTGTCCGGCGTGATGAGCTTCTTGATGTCCAGCCAGTACTGGGAGGCGTTGCCGTCCTTCACGCCGCAGATCTTCTGGCAGATCACCGGCAGGGTGACGGTGTCCCCCGCGGCGGAAAAGCTGGGACGGTATTTCATCTCCTGGTCCCACAGAATCGGGATCTCCTCGTACATGGTCTGCAGCAGGACCGTGGAGGCCTTGGCGTACTGCTGGTTCCGATACAGTCCCGTATCCTGGTACATCAGCCGGTCCAGGTCCCGCTCCGCCTGATAGGCGGCGGTGGTGACCCGGGCCTGGTTCTGGTCCACCGGGAAGCGGTCCAGAGAGACGGATTGGGGACAGTGGACCTCCAGCAGATCCGGGGTGTGGAGGGCGCTGCCCTCATTCAGATTGGGGAGCAGCAACAGGACATCCACCGGCAGGCGGGCCAGCAGCCGCAGGAACAGGGCTCCGGTGTCCGACGCGCATCTGCCAAACTGGAGAAAGACCGCCACCTCCGGCGCCTTCCAGTCCGGAAAGAGGTCCTTCTGATACCGGTTCAGCCAGCACAGGAGGTACACCGCCCGGCTGGTGAGCTTGGAGACGCTGCCGCCGCACCGCTCCCCCTCCTCCAGCACCAGATCGATGAAAGCTCGGGTCATCAGGCGCTGGAGCTCCACATTGGCCGGATACCGGATGTTGGCGGCGAGACCCGCCGCCAGCTGCTCTGCGGAGGCGTAGTTGCCCCGCTTGACCGCGGCGATCTCCTCCGGCCCGGGGGGCGCGGGGTCTCCGTTGACCACGCAGATCCGGCGGCCGCCGCCCTGGAGGGACTGATAAAACGCGAAGAGGTCGTTGGTATAGGTGAGATTGTCCTCCACGCCGTACTGGCAGAGGAAGAGGTTGCAGAAAAAGCGGGGATCGTTTCCGCGGGCCTGCACAGCCGTCAGCGCCGCGTTCAGCTCTGCCTTCTGCACCCAGGCGTTGGTGCAGGGAGAGAGGGAGGGCGGCGTGCCGTAGAGCCGCTGGCGGCGCACCTCCCGCTCCAGCTCCGCCTGAAGCTGCTTGACACCGAAGCCCGCCGGGAAGGGCCCCAGGCCAGGGGCCTGATACAGGTGCGACAGGGCCGACTGGGGGTCCACGGTGAGATATGCCTGGTCGCCGCCGCACTCCAGCAGGACGATATCCGCCCCCGCCCGGGAGAGGACCGTCAGCAGCTGCAGCTCATAATGGCTCACGTCCCCGGCATAGAGGATCTTGGGCAGCGTCTCGCCGCCCAGCACGTTGACGATCCGCTCGAACTTGTAGTAGAGCCAGCACATGTATTTCATGTAGGCATTGCGGAGCATATTGTCGTTTTTGCCCGCCCGGCGCATATCGTCCAGGGTGGCATACATGGCCGTCACCACAGCGTCCCGCTGCCCGTCCGTCATCCGGGGCAGCCATTTTTTCAGCCGCTGGGAGAGAAAATCCCGGTCCATCTGGAAACCGGACCCCATCATCTCATTGAAATAGGACAGGTTGTCGGGCGTGGGGTTGGGGATGCGCCCGTCGATGATGACGCCGGACCGGCGGGCCGCCTCATAGTAGCGGCGCAGAAAAGCGGCCACCGTCTCCCCGTACCCGGCGATCCGGCAGAAAAACACGCGGGACCCGCCCCGTTCCGAGAGCGGGCGGAAATAATCATTCAGTTGTGCCGTTCCCGCCTGTTGAAACATCGCAGCCCAGTCTCTTTCTCATCACAAGATTTGTGTTTCTCATTATAGCGGCTTTGGAGAGGATTTTCAACAGATGCATGGAGCATAGCTTGAGAATCCACAAAAATTTTACATTCGTCAGCATGGCGCGGGTATTTTCTTCTCCGGCGGGAAGTGCTATAATAGCGCCCATAAGTGCCCGGCCGAAGCCGGCCGCTGATCTGAAGGTAAAAGAGGATGAGCATGAGAAGCAAGTTGACTGGATATGACGTGGGAGCACTGCTCTACTGCCCTGCCAACGCCCACGGGTCGATTGTGGGCGCGATTGTGGAGCAGCGGTTTCCAACGCCGTATTCTCTGGCGTTCTGCCTGGAGGACACGGTGCGGGAGGACGCCGTGGCGGACGCGGAGCGGATGCTGCGGGGGACGCTGTCCCGGATCGCGTCCGCTGCGGAGGGCGGCTCCTTTTTTCTGCCGCCCATTTTTGTCCGGGTCCGGTCACCGGAGCAGCTGCTGCGGCTGGCGGAGGAGTACGCCCCGTTTTCCTCCATTCTCCGTGGATTCATCCTGCCCAAGTTTTTCCTGGAGAACTGCGGGGCCTATCTTGCAGCCATCCGCTCCATCGGCCGGACGGAGGAGTACTTCTATATGCCGGTGTTTGAGTCTGCGGCCATGATTCCCCCGCAGACTCGCCGGGAGGCTCTGACGGAGGTGCGGGCCCAGCTGGACACCGTGTCTGGCTCTATTTTAAACATCCGGGTGGGGGGGAACGACCTCTCCCACGCCTTCGGCCTGCGCCGTCCGGCAAATCGGACCATCTACGACCTGCGCCCGGTGGCGGATATCCTCATCGACATCGTGGCGGCTTTCGGCACTCAATACGTGGTGTCCGGCCCGGTATGGGAGTATTACTCCGGCGAGGGATGGGAAGAGGGGCTGCGCCGGGAGATGGAGCTGGATCTGCTGAATGGCTTCACCGGCAAGACCGTCATCCATCCCAATCAGATCCCCGTGGTGAACGAAATGCTCCGCGTCTCCCGTCAGGATTACGCGGACGCCCGGGCTATCCTGAACTGGGATACCGGCAGCGGCAGTCTGGTCTCTGCCAGTGAGGACGGCGGCCGGATGAACGAGTACAACACCCATAGCCGCTGGGCCCGGCGGATCGTCCTGCGTGCGGAGCGGTACGGCGTCAGGGCGTGAGAAAAAGGACTTGAATTTCGCTCCGACCTCCTGTATAATAAACCAGTATCCACCGGCCAGTGTGATGGAATTGGTAGAC
>VOFI01002923.1_pt1 | contig 54302 bp, 67 predicted proteins | sample 5384131 | NCBI WGS metagenome assembly VOFI01 (sample SAMN12384728, study PRJNA508395) | human gut metagenome | isolation source: healthy gut H | host: Homo sapiens
AAGGGAGAAGATTCAGACCTCCGCTGCGGTGACGCACCAGCGCGCTGGTCCCGCTGGTTGCGGACGCAGGTGTAAAGCGTCAGCATATTTTTCGCCGGAGTCCGCAAGACCACTGCGGTCTGTCGCTGACCTTGAAAAACATCCGTTACCTTGTAGGTGCGGGTGCCCCAGCTTGGTGGTCAGGGCCAATTTTGTCCCCGATGTTCAGCGTGTGTGGATCTGCCCGAAGTAGCTGTTGGCGCCGCGGTTGTGGGCGGCGAGGCAGACATTGCCCTCCCAGATGGAGGTATCTTCAAAATGCCCAACGCCTTTGGCGAGCGTCTTGCTGTCCGTTCCCCTTGATAGATCCTCACGCTCAGACCCAGCGTGGGGATCTCCGATCTTGCCGAGGGAACCGTTTTTGTAGTAGAGGTCGCTGGTCGCACTCTGTGAACAGCACGGCGGGCTGATAGCCGCTGCCGCCATTCACCGTGCTGCCTGGGGTGACAACGCCGATGGCGGCTGGTGGTGCTGCCGGTGTAGGTGGCGACGGCGGTATAGCGGTCTGCCACGGCATAACCGTCCATGTTGGCGGTATTGTCGGTCTGCCACTGAATGTCGGAGAGCGTCAGGTTTTTGCCGCCGTCCTCAATGCTCTTGGGGATGTACTGTGTATCCTGCTCGGCAAGATTGGGATAGCTGCGCTTGACGGAAAGCTGCTTTGTAGAACTGCCGTAGCCAGACGGCTCGACCTGCACGGTGTCAAGTCGGAGTGTCAGGGTTCCCATAAGCCCATCGTCCGTGATGAACTCACGCTCCTGCGGCAGCAGCGCCAGCACGGATTCCATATCCTTTTTGGCGCTCTCGATAGAAACATGCTCCGTATGCTGGCGGCTCTCGTTTTCCGGAAGCTCCTGCTTCAGAAGATCCGTCAGGGTGTACTGAAAGCCGTCCTGCCGAAAGTCCGAGCGGGGAATGCCCGCAGGATCGTCTTCCGGACTCAGATCATAGATTTTCTTCAGTTCTGTGCCATCGTCGTTTCGGACGATGGAGGTGGGATAGCAGACCTTGGCGTCCGGTACCGCGGGTTCAAAGTCCGCCGCCAGCGCAGTGGGCGTCAGTGCCAAAGTCAGGCACAACGCCGCAGCGCAGAGAGATAGCATTCGTTTCATTTTGTGTTCCTCTTTTCTTTATTTTTATAGTGATTTTTCGTCTGTTCCAGCAGAAGGTCATATTCCCAAGGCTCCAGCTCTAAGGAGAGGTAGGCACCGTCTTTCGACATACCGTCTACCCGGTAGCGCAACACCAGAGGAAGCTGCCTCTGCTTTTTCACATCCTGGGGTGAGAGCCAACCAGCGCCTTCTACAAAAACAGTGCGAATGGCGGAATCATAGTTTCCTTCATAGCCCTGCCAGAGAAGCGCCTCCCGCAGCTCTTCCCGCAGCTTTCTGCGATGGGGAACGGGAACCAAACGCTCCGGCTCCAACAGGAAACGGGGATGCAGGACTTCCAAGCAAACGTCCAGCGCATTTTTCAAAGCAGCATTCTTTTTCGTCAAGCCGCTGCGCCGGTAATCTGCCGCCAGAACGTCCTCACCCTGGGCATCGCCAAGGAAAAGGCGTACACAGCGGATGAGTTCATAAGCGTGGGCGTCATCCGCCATGCCAAGCACGCGGACCCCGTCCATAGGGAGCGTCCGGTAATGGGTAATGGCCTCCGCCAGTGCGGAGAACTGTCTCACATCCCAGCCGGGTCTTCCGGGGCGGAGATCGTCCACGGTGTAATAGGTCATGCACATTCAGACATCCTCCTCACTTCATATTCATGCCGCCCATAGTGGGGGCATTGGTCTGCTCCTGTGCGTTCAGCTCTGCCAGCTTCGGCTTTGCCCATTCCGGAAGAAACTTGTCATGCAGTACGCCAATGAAATCCTCCCGGTTCCATCTGGCTGTTTCTCCGTCCGAGAGGCAGGTGGCAAAGACTGCTCGACCACTGGAATGAGGCGCGCATCAAAGCCGCTCCGAGCATACAGAAGTTGGTAATCCTGCCCCCAATACTGCTCCTGCAGTGCCTCCGGCGACAGCACCAGCACCTTGCCGGTGAAGTCCTGCTCCGCGCGGTCACCGACGCAATGCTCCGCGCCGAACAGATTCAGCGCCTGCACTGCCTTGCGGTAGAAAGTGACGAAGCCATCCAGCACAGCCGGATGGCTTCGGACAACAAAGTCGCTGTTGTGGTTGATGTCTTTGGGGATGCAGGCGCACTCCACCCACTGCTTGTTGGCATGGCCGAAGCGCCCGTCCCACTTGAGTTCGTGCAAAGTGTTGGCAAGCACCCACGCGGTGCGCTTGTAGCCGTATTCGTCCAGCACCGGCGTGATGCAGTTCTTGTCCAGATGCATTCCGTCGAAATTCTGACGGATGGTGTCCTCGATGGCGTTGCGGCAGGCGATGTTCGCCTTGTGGCTCTCCCGCCAGAGGGAAAGCTCGTTCCGATCTCTCGCCTCGGCAGAGGAATAGGGGTAGAGATAGGTGTCATTCATTCTGAGATTTCCTCCTTTTCCAGCAGGCGGCATACGCCCTCCATCCGCACACCGGAATCCTCCAGCATGGTGCGGACATCATCGTCCAGATCGTCGATGAGCACATCTGCGGCGGTTTTCTCCGCTGCCTGCACGATGACTCTGCCCTCCTCTACAAAGGACTCCAGCGCGGCAGTGGGCGAGATCCCCGCCTCCGCCAGCTGGCAGGGCGGAATTTCAAGGCCGGAGCAGTGAGGTTCGTGTTCACAGGTGCCGCACGCCGTTTCCGTCATTCCGGTCTCCATTGCCATCTGGCTTCGCTCCGCCAGACGGGAGATCAGCTGCGGCGCAACGGTAGAGATGAGAGAAATGGTTTTCAGCAGCTCCGCCACGGTAGGGTCTCCCGGCAGCAGCAGGATACAGCCGCTGTCGGTATGGAGGATCAGGTCGCTGACGCCTGCAAGTCCGGAGAGCTGCAAAGCGGCGCGGGGAATAGAAAGAGTTTTATTGTTAGGATCATGGTTCAAATTGAATTTCATGCTGTTTTCCTCCTCGGTGGATGTTTTGGGATATGGACCAGCTTCAGCTCCCATTCGCCCAGAGGCTCGTCGAAGAGGTTTAGCTGGTGGGTCATGTAGGGACGCGGATCGAAGTTGGTGATGATGAGTTCGCCGAAGGACGAGCCCTTTTTCTGAGAGAGCGGATTGCTGCGCTGGAAGGATAAGATGTACCAATCCTGATAGAGCTTTCGGATAAAGGGGCAGTCGTTGTAGGAGAGGACGACATAGCCTTCGCAGCCGGACAGTATTTGCCAGAGCCGGACATGGAATCTTCGGAAACGTCCCAACTTTCCGGCGATCCGATAAAGACGCTCTGTTTTGACATAGGGTGGATCGGCATAGATAAGGCCTTCTTTTCGGTCCCGCTCCCGAATGAGCTGCAAGGCGTTTTTGTTCTCCAGTGGCACGTCCTTCAGTCGTGCGGACACTGGCGGAAACATTTTCAGAAGATGTTCCACATCCATTCCCTTAACGCCGAAAGATGTGACCGTTGCGCTGAAACTGCCGCGAATAGCAAGGTAATACGCTGCCGCCCGCTTCACATCGAACAGTGCCAGCCGCTCCTGAAAAATGGGGAGCAGCTCCCCGGCCTGTTCCTCCGTAAAACAGGAGCGGTCGCCCAGACACGCGATCTCCGCCTGCACATTTTGATAGTAGACCTCCTTGTGGGCGACAAAGTCACGGTAATACTCGAAAAGCCTGCGACTGTGGATGGGCAGGAATTTCAGCTCCCGCAGCAGAACGTTGGAGCACTCCTTGATGCAGGAATACAGGTTCACCAGCTCGGCATCCAAATCGTTATAAATGTCCAATCGGTTTGGGTCCGGCGGCAGCGCGAGCAGCACTGCGCCACTGCCGCCAAACGGCTCTACATACTGCTTCAGCTTAGGCGGGAAAAGCTGAAGGATGTAGGGCGCGATCTTCTCTTTGCCGCCGATCCAGGGAAAGGGCGGCTTAGCCATGTCCGGCCTCCTTTTCTTCCTGATTGCACCTTATCCCGTCAGCACGGTTTTCCCGTTCAAAGCGAAACTTCCTGCAATGTGCCAGCAGTTGTTCATCGCGCATGTTTTCTCCTTTCCGGGGTGATTTCCCGAAAAAGGGCATAAAAAAGAAGGGGCCGATCCCCTTTCGGAAAATCGGCCCCTAAAATGATTTTTAATGGCTTCTGCGTGTCAAGATGGTATTACTTCATTTTCATCTCCATTTCCTGGGATTGTTGGACAGGTGACAGCATGGGCTGATAGTCCGCGCGATGCAGCAGGCCGTAGGGTGAAAGCACTGCATTGTCCTCCTTGATGATGTCGCAGCCGTAGGCGTAGAGGTTTACATGGGAAATCAGCAATTCCACCGAGTGGTCATCCGTCATGAAGTGAAGCTGGTCTACGGCTGTTTCCTGCGGGGAGCTCAGCTCCGGCGTGAGGATATAATCGTCCAGATGCTCTGCCAGAAGGATAGCTGTCCCGATGTCCTGCACCTCGAACTGCTCCAGCAATGCTTTCAGCTTTGGGAGCTGCACCTGCCGGACAGGGATATCCTTCACTGCTTTGGCAAACTCGTTGAAGGCTTCTATCTCCATGGGCAGGTCGGCAAATATGGCTGCGTTGGGGATGATGCCATCATAGTCAAGCACAACGGTATTTTCCCATTGCAGCGTACCCAGCCGCTCCTGCGCATCCTCCAGTTCTTTCTCCGAGGCGGGAAGCTCCAGCGTCACCGTGCGCTCATCGCCAATGTCGGGATGCAGTCCAAGCGTGAGTCGGAAGAGGTATTCCGGCTTTTCCGGCAGTTCCTTTGGGCAGGGTGGCACGGTTGTTAGCTCACCGTCCCGCAGTACATACAGACTGTCCACAAAAACGCCGTTTTCACCGCATCGCATCATTCTTCCAATGCCGGCGAAGTCCAGCATCTCGAATACCGCATCCGATATGCCCTCCAGTTCCGGCACAAAGTCGTTTTCCGCGTAGAAGCGGCCAAGCTGGGCGTCATCCGCGGCCTCCACAACATGATAGCAGTCTGTTTTTGCGCTGACCGCCAGATCCCGCAGATCCTGCAGCGTGATGACGCCGCCGTTGGCGTTTACTTTTCTCTGCACCTCTATGGAAAACAACCCCTCAAAGGCAACCTCCTGCACCTCGTCCAGCGCCGACAGCAGCGCGGCAAGGTCGTTCAGTTCGTTGAGGCTGATGTCCAACCCGTCCAAATGGGGCGAGAGATACTCAAAGGCATCGTAGTCTTCGATCTCCATGTACAGGATGTCATCTGTCTGAAGGCGTACCTTGTCCAGCGCGTCCCACAGTTCCCACAGTGAGGCAGGCAAGTCCAGCTTGGCATACGCCTCGTTGTTGGGTACGTCTTCTTTCGCAAGATATACCTCGAATATCTTCTTACCCAAGGGTCATCCCTCCCATTTTCATCCCGTTCTGCTCATAGACTTTCGGGTCCGCACCGGGGATGTTCCAGCCGTGCATACTGCCGCACTCCATTGCCAGCCGCTGCTCCCGCGTCACCCCAAGACGCTCATTGTTATAGTCCGCCAGCTCACGATTATGCGTGGGATCGTCCGTGTTCCAATCACTGTGGTAGTAGCCGCTCTCACCGCGCTTGATGCAGATGAGCTCGCCGGTACCGGGGAGCGTGGAGAAGCACAGTTCCGGCAGTCCCTCCGCCAGCTTGGGGGAGAAAAGCTCCTGTTCCGTCTGGATACTCCACTCGTCCGAATTCCAAAAGTGGACATACAATTCGCCGCCGTCATCCACGGAGATCTCCCGCTGCTCAAAGCCCTCGCCCCAGCCGTCCGAAGCCTGTCCGGTGAGGTATTCCTTTAAGGTTTCCAGCTCCGTGTCCGACAATTCCCCGGCGACACGGCATTCCGCCACGCCCCAGAGCTGCCGGTCACGTTCCTCTACGGTGAAGACGGCGGAGCGCACCTTGCGGTCAACGCTGTCGGCTTCATCATACCAATGCATGATGCCGCGCTCGGTTTCCTCCGGCATCCGATTTTTCACCAGCGCCGCCGTGATCTGATCCTGATAGCCGCGCAGCTCACCGCCCTCCAGCAATGTGCTGCTGTCATCGAAATCGCCGTACTCGTTCCGCTCATAGAGATCAGCGGTCAGGGGCATATACAGCTTGAGGGTGGTCAGCTTGGGCGGCAGCACGGTGAAGCTGTCCTCGCCGGGGGCGAGCGGCAGCGTGCGGCCATTGTCCCACTTCATAAAAATTTGTCCTTTATCGTCCACGAAGTCCACCTCGCCCTCCGTGCCGGGAAGAATGGGATGATAAGGGTCCTCCATCGAATTAAGCCGGATGCGGGTGCCGGGGGGATACTGCTCCTTGATAAAATTCACCATTTTTCTGTCCATCACTTTATACCTCCCATTGTCATGCCCTGATCGGGCATTTTTTGATATTCCTCCAACTGACGGGGATTTTCCTCGCCATAAAGGTCAAAGACGATATCGTCCACCTGCTTGCGGACGCTGGGATCGTCGGCTAACACTTCGTAACGGAAGCCTGTGGTCGGGCGGTACGGCAATTCCTCTCGGACGCATTTGAGAAAGGCTTCGGCATCGGTAAACTCCTGTGTATCGCCATTGGCATAGGTAACGCGGCCCACCAGGGGCTTGTCCCGCGCCATGTTCTGCCGTTGGACAGCTAAATCGTAAGCGGTGAGGTAACCATTGTAATCTCCAGGGGACGGGTTGCAGCGCAGGCAGTAGCGGTAGCGCTCCGTTTCCACGATGTAGCCGTAGTTCTGTACATAGCCGCCGTCGATTTTCCCGCCGTGGTCATAGCAAAAACGCTCCATAGCGAAGCGGCTTTTCAGCACATCTTCACGGAGCTTACCAACGATCTGCTGCAACTCCGCTTTGAACGCGGGGCTGTTCAGTTCCTCCGGGCCACGGGGCCACCAGGTATGCCAGAACTCGTTTCCGTTGCGCCCGAAGTCCATGCGGACACAGCCGACAGCGCCAAGGCGCTTATTTTCTTCGGGGTGCTGGGCATAAAATAAGCCCGCCTCCTCCGGGCGGGCAGGTCGGATATGAAATTTCATGTTCTCTGCGGGATAGGGGAGCTGATGTGCTTCGCAGAACTCGCGGAGCGTCATGTCGCCTTCATCGAGAAAACCGAGCTCATCCCGCACATCCAGCCGCCCGGACTTAGGCATCGCCAGCTTTTCCGGCATCAGCACCGAGCCTGCGTGGTTGACCACAACATTTTCTTCCATGTAACACAGCTCGCCGGGATCATCGTCAGAGCCGCGAATGTCATAGCAGTACCAGCCCTTCGGCACGGTATCGCGGGCGATACGCCCGTTGGTGAACAGCGCGGGCTTATCAAATACTTCAATGTGCTGGAATTCCTCTGTTCTTGCGTTTACAGCCATTAGTCTTCCTTCCTTTCCTTTTTGGTAACGGCAAACATACTACACATCTGCTGCAAAGTCTACCGAAACATTTGCTGCCCCTGCCGCTGCTCCGGAAACGGCGGGTCCAAGCGCCGCAGCAGGCCGAACTCTGTTTTTGTCACGCAGTCGTTTTCCATGCAGTCCTGACCGTGTTTCTCAAAATCCATGTAGCCCTCCAGCTCGTAGATGGCTTCATCATCCAGCCCCAGCGTTTCCTGCAATCGCTGCTGACCGTAACCATAAGCACCCTCCGTGATGCGCTGATAGTTGTCCAGATTTCGCAGGAGTTCACAGGCTCCGCGCAGCGTATCCGGCCGCTCGGCCTCCAGCACGGCGGCGTAGGTCAGGAGCATCCCGTCCTTCTGCCAGATGCCCTCCAAGGCTTCCGCAAAATCGTTGTAATCCTCCACGGCGGGGCAATCCGTGTCGCAGATCAGCTCCCCGATGTAAGGCACCTTGAAACGAATATCACAGAGCAGGGCATCCGCGAAAACATCAATATCAAGATAATTTTTCACCGCGTCGAGGTAGTCCTCGTCAGCGGGGAGGACGAGGGTGTAGTCCGGCTTTCCATCGACGCGCAGCGTCATGCGGAGCATTTCATCCCTGCTCTCATCCCGCCAAGGCTCTGCCGGCGAAAGATAGCTGCGGTCGATCCCCATATCCGGCGTCAGCAAGCTGCGGGCGTTGGGGACAAAAGCGCTGTACCGGGCGTAGTTATACCCCTGTGGGTCAACAAGGAAACCGTCCTTTCCCTCCGCGTCGAGGATGAGCAGGCAGTGCCTGGCATCCTCATCGTGCCGGATGGCGTTTTTATTCTCTGCGATGAAATCATAATCAGCCAGCAGTGCGCGGCTGAACAGCCGGAACCGTGGGCTTGGCAGCTCGATGACCTTATCCACGGCACAGGGGTCTGCCTCACACCCGGTCTGCTTACACTTCAGTTCCGCCCGAATGATCATCGTGAAAGCCCTCCCATCTCCATGTGGCTGCTCTGGCTTCCGTTCATCACTTCCTCCATGCTGTAATAGCCCTTGTAGGCAACATAGCCCCGGTCGGTGAACATCCCGTCCTCCTCATTCATGCGCTCCGTGCCGTACTTTTCATAGTCGTAAAAAGCATCGAGGTTTTCGTCATACTCGAAGTGACCGGACTGGCGGATCATGTACTTGCCGTACTCCTGCGGCGTATGTGCACCGGGGGCGAAGTCAAAGAGGTCAAGGCTTTCCGCAAGGTTTTTGATCTGTGCCGCGGACTTTGGCTCTGCCAGCATGACCACAGCCCCCAGCTTTTTCATATCCGCGTTTGACAATCCATCCGTTGCCTCTGCCAGTTCGCTGAGGTCGGAGAGAGTTTCGTACTCCATATCCAGAAGGACATCCACCTCGTTGGGGAGCTGGCTGTCCTCCAGCCGCAGGCGGACATCGGCGGGATCTGTGATGCCCCCACGAAGGAGGGCGCGGTCGATCTCCTCCTGCACCATGGGGAGGAACAGCCATGTGATATGCTCTGTGTCCTCCGGCTCGCTTTTGGAGGTCACCGCAACCGTGATGGCATTCGGCTCATAGTAATAGCAAGGGAAGAACCGGCCGTCATAGATTTGCTCTAACTTCATGCCGTTGTCGTAGACCACGCCGTAGGGCGTGATCGTGCCGCTGCCGCTTTCAATGAGCCGCTGTGCCAATTCCTCGCCGTCCAGCGCGTTCAGTTCATCCACACTTGCGCTGCCGCCGTGCAGGTTCATGTAATGGTCGCGGCCGATGGCGGCGAGGTCGGAAAAGTCAGTGATGACCGTGGCTTGCTGGCAGCAGAAGGTCAGGTTGATGAGATCCTTCAGTTCAAAAAGCTCCAGCTTGTGGGCCATGGCCTGAAACTGCGCGGCCTCGCCGGTGTCGAAGCTTTCCAGCCGTTTGGCGAGGTAATTCAGCTCCTCCACGTTGACCGTGAGCATTTCCACTCGCTTGAGAACAGTATAGAAGCTGTCGATCTCCTCCACCTTGCAGTCGGCCTTGACCGCATCGCCGATCTCCAACGCCTTCAGCAGTTCCATGCAGTATGTGTACTGGTCATGCGGAATGGGGAACGGATGGTCGCCACACCGTATTCCGGGTGGTTGGGACTACTCAAAACTGCGCTCATCATGATCATTGTCCTCCTTTTTTTCGTTGATCTCGTTCATTCGGCTCCGCAGGCAGGTTCCGTCCGCGCCCCAGCAGAGAAAACCGTGGCGGGGATAGGGGCAGTCCTTGCACTCCGGGGAATGGCTGCAAACAGGCTCCGGCAGCGGCTCCTGCTGAAAGCCGGGGATATGCGGAAGAATGAGTTTGAAGTGGATCGTGCCATGAATTTCCATCATCTTTTCCTCCTAAAATAAAAAATGCCGGACATTTCTGTCCGGCCCGCGTGGATACCTATTTCATTGTCATGCCGCTCTGTTCCGGCGCGTCTCGCTGCCGCGGAACATCCGCGGGCAGCAGTCCGCCGACCTGTTTCATCAGCTCCGCCAGCTCCTGATCCCGTCCGCACGAAAGGGTTTCGTCCTGTTCGCGGACGAACGCCAGCGCGCGGTAGATCTCCGCAAGCTGCTCCGGCTCAAAAAGGGCGTCTTTTTGAACAAGCCCGCCGCGCACGGTGAAGTCGCGTTTGGCGGCGTCATAGTCATCCTGAAAATAATGTCCGTGATGGACGCCTTTGCGGTCGAAGTCCCACTCCCAAGTCACGAATTGGACGCCGCGTTCGGTGGGGTGGCCCGCCAGCACTGCGTCACCGAAGTCCGCGAGGATACGGTAGTCACCGGTGAGATCGGTCGCCTTGAGCTGAGGTGCGTATTCCAGAATCGCCATGTATTCCAAAGTCATTTTAGCGGTGTCGATCACCACCTGCAAAGCGTCCTGCGCTCGGATACTGTCCACGTTCTCCTGGCGGTACAGCACGCTGCCCCTGCCGGTGATGCGGCAGAGGCGCCCTTTTTCCCAGCAGACGGGCAGGTGGTGATCCTCGATCGGTTACCGTAAAACCGTTCTGCCGCAGCCGAATGGCGGTTTCTTCAAGGAAACGGAGCTGTGCGGGTTCGTTCTGATCGTTCATTGTGAAGTCCTCCTCGTAAGCAAAAAAATAGGCCGGAACATCCTAAAAATGCTCCGGCCGGTTGATATATTAAGTTGTGAAATGAAAAAGGGCGCCTATTTGATGGCTTCGACGAAACCAACAAACAGACACCTGAAAGATCGTATGAAATTTTGAGGAAAAATCGCTCTATTCTGCGCCCGCAAAAAGGGCGCTTCTCAGGATTTTACCTTTGAATCTGTGAAAGGGGGAGTTCGAATCTCCCCAGTTACCAAAATAACGCGAAAATATCTTTTTTTCTGAGTGCGGAATTTGAAAGAAAAAAAGGTGGCAACCCTTTGGTATTCTAAGCGTTGCGCTTAAAATATCCGAATTGTTGCCACCTTATGGTACGCCCGACTGGATTCGAACCAGCGGCCTTTAGAGTCGGAGTTATCAGGCTGTCAAGCCGGAAACCGCTACGGCGCAAGGGCTTGGTTGAGATTGCACAAATTTCCGCCATTTTGAAGAAAAGCCTCGGAAGCCTTGCAAGGCAGGGCTTCTGAGGTTTTTCGCAGTAGTAGTCAAATAGTAGTCTGCGCGTTATGCCAGCAACTCCATCAATTTCCTTGCGGCATCCATTCAATCCCGTGCTTCCCCTTCGGACACAGGCATATAAGAGTCAGATGGATAGCGGGTTTCAATATAAAAACTGGTTTACATACGCACAGTCTCTGAGGTTACCTTTCAACGGTGCCCCTGCCGCAGTTGCCTTTCTGCACAGAAATACAAGGCTATGTCCATCCAACAATTCGCCTGTCGTTTTGAGTAGCCAGCCCTTCAGCATCTTCTCCATCGCCTGTTGGCAATGAAACGCGACTAAATCGTTCCCGCCGTCACACTCCGTTTAAGATTTCCGCACCGCGCAGGTCATGTGCCGCTTTTTCAAAGCAGTCCTGATAACGCAGGCTGTCACCCATAAAGTACAACCCCTTCCCTGTTCAGCTTGTGGGCAAAGCTCTGGCTATCTGCCACGCTGTGTTCCCACTCCTCCGGCGTATACAAAAGGAAGTCAATTGGCGTATCAGATTCCGTATCACAATACAAATCTGTCAGCAGTGAGCGCTTATCATTGGTCGACGCAATGATGCAAAGGTCAATATCACTCTTTGCTGTCGCGGTTCCCTTCGCCTGTGAGCCAAACAGCAGGATCTTCTGCGGATCACAGAGCTGGATAACCTGTTCTCGAATCGCGTTTAGCTTTTCCACTGTATCGCCCCCTCACAGCCAATTCTCTATTTGCAGTATAACATGATATTCTCAAAAATAAAACGATTTTTATGGCAGTTTCTTTCAGCCTTCTCAATGCTTTCTGAACACGGGTGCGACTCGGTTCATTTGTGCGACCTTATCGATGAATTCTTTCAAGTCCTCAATGTAGGTATAGGGTGCGTACTCAGAATAAATCTCAGGAGAGTCCAGAATAACAATTTGAACTCCATCCGCTCTCAGCGCCTCCAGTGTGCCAGGTACACAACGCGCCTCATTAAGTGTCTTGCATCGGTAAGCAATGCAGCCCTGTTGATCAAAGATTTTTGCAACGATATATATCTTTTTATCGCCCATCAATATTAATTGTCCTACTACAAAAAAATTCTTTCCCGAAAGCTCTACACTCTAAACTTTTGGTCGAAGATATGACTCACATACAGAACTGTCAGTCTCTTTCCATGGCACTGATCACTTTTCGGATATTCTCGGCCTGTAAATAGAAAGGAGCCAAGCTCTGTTTTCCATAGCGCATATAGTCCCGCTCACTTGTCAGTTGAATCAATAATTCAGTAAAAAACTGCTCCCAACTGAAGTATTTAGCAGAGTCGATATATTCCTCCGGCCTCTCTAAGATATCCGCAAGTTTTGCGTTATGAACGATTCCTGATTTCAAAATCAGCCACTCAAAGGACTCTGGCAAATAAAGCATTACTTGGCTCGGATGCAATTTCAAAAAGCGATAGATTTTTTCCATCTCTGCGCCGAACGCCGCGCCATCCGCAATCACCAAGGTCTTATCATTTGAACGCTCTTCCAAGCAAGCATAAATATTCGATTTCCCATTTGCGGCTTCACAGCGCACATGATATTGCTCCGCGATTTTTGAGAGCATCTGATACCCACTGTTTGAATCCTCGGTCAGAATGCGGTCTGAGCGATCCATCTCACTTGCGGCATGCTCAAGCGTTCCATAGTAGGGATACGCTTTGTTGTAAGTACATTTCTCACGGCGAGTTGTAGTTCGCAGTTCTAAAACCGCTTCTACGCTATACGGCAATTGATATAGGCTTTCTCTTGTGATGAGAACATAGTAATTGCTTGACCCACAAATTGCCTGTGCAAAGGCACGAGAAGAAACGAAAGCATTTCCTTCGTCTACAAAAACGATGCTGTCTTTCATGCGGCTCAACTGACTTTCCCAGTCACGGGAAGTTAAAGTCCGGCATGGCTTATCACATTGAACAGCAACTCCGCTCTGTGCCCCCAACTCCTCGTAATCTCGCAGCATCCCCAGCATGGTTGTTTTTCCTGTTGCGCTATCACCTCGTATCACTGTGATATTGCGCTCCAGCTCCAAGGCAAACTGGACTCTGCGGTTGCGAACAACGATACTATGTTTTCCTTTCATGTCCGCCTCCGCTTATACATATCTCGCTGCAATCGGCAACAACTCTTCCATGTTATGAACGATACTGTTATCGTTCATAACTTTAGCCGTAAATCTTGCCTTATCAAAATCCATAATATGACGCAAGTTGATCGTAACATCTTTTGCTTTTGCCAGTTCAAGAATAAAACGTGCGCAGTTATCTCCGCATGTTGAAGCATTGAACACCTCATCCGGGCAGTTTTTAATAAGCAGCAGAGTTTTTACACCGCCGGACAATTCAGTGGGAGGAATAATACCAAGTACAGGACTTTTGATTGCCTGTGCGTCGATCACGTCTGAACCATCCACTTTTTTGATAACTTTTTTTGCGAAGTCATCGAGAATCCAACTGTCTTCATAAGTGTTTTTGAAATAGATCTCAGTATTATAAATTGCAGACGGCATATCTCCAAAATAAATGTTCAACATAGGCTGCAATTCCTCATTTCTAAATATTCTATACAGATTCAAAGCATCTTTAGAATTTGCAAAAAATTGTTTTCTTTAAGCAGATGGATCGTTCGTAGTATAACACAATACGTGCAAAAGTAAAAGTTTAATTCCTATGCTTGCCTGATATTCATTCAAAAATGCCAAATCACGATTTAGTAAATCGTGATTTGGCATTTTCGTATTTCCGCAATCGCAGAGATAAACCGCAATCGGTGATCAAACAGCATTCTATCTCTGTCCAAATGATATTTTTATTCTACCGTTGGCTAAGGCAAATGGAAACTCCAGATCCTTTATGAACTGTGCATCAAGTGTCCCATGCGCTTCGGTGAACTGAAAAAGATGCTAAAGCCAATTACAAATACGGCGCTGACAAATGCTCTCAAAGAGTTGGAAGCCGATGATTTGATACAACGAATCCAGTACAATGAGATGCCCTTGCGAGTTGAATATTTCCTTACTGAGAAAGGTCGTGACCTGCTGCCGGTCTTTTTACGCCATTTCCCAATGGGGAATGAAATATATACCATGATCCTAACTATATTAACATCTATTAAAATAAGATTAGCCGGGAGGCATTGGCATTGGGCCAACTTCCCGGCTTTTTTCTTATGCATTTTCTACCGCTGCGAAGACTTCAGAAAGCAAATTGATTCATGAGAGTTGATAACTCCCACCGCCTGCAAATAGGCATAGATGATTATGCTCCCCACAAACTTCATGCCCCGCTTTTTCAAGTCTTTTGAGATGGCATCAGATAATGGTGAGCTGACCTTGTCTACTTCTTGGATGATTTTTTCATCTGTCCAGTGCCATAAGTATCGGTCAAAACTGCCCCACTCTTGCTGTATCTTTTGAAACACTTGTGCGTTGACCACTGCAGCTCGTATTTTCAGCCGGTTACGGATGATTCCAGAGTCCGCTTGCAGAGCCGTCAATTTTTCTTCGCTATAAGATGCCACTTTCCGTAAATCAAACCCGTCAAAAGCACGGCGAAACGCTTCCCGTTTATTTAAGACACATTCCCAGGTGAGGCCTGCCTGAAAATTCTCCAAAATCAACATTTCAAACAGCATATGGTCATCGTGGACCGGTCTGCCCCATTCGTCGTCATGGTATCGCAGATAAGTGGTATTAGCCAGGTTCACCCAATGGCATCGGATCTTTCCATCTGCCCACTGCATTCCTTACTCCGCCTCCAAGAGAAAAATAACTGGCCGGATGCCGTCTGGACATGCAAACACACCAACCCTATCATCTTTCAGCCAAGTGCCAGACGGCTGAACCAATTTCCCCAAGGATATCATGGCTTCGCCGCGCTGTCAAAAGGAAACTTTGCCCTAAGCTCACGGACTGCGCCGCATGTGCGAGATCCGTGGGCTTCTCATCCCTCGATCTCGCTGATCTTCACCGGGCGTCCTTCCTTCATGGACTTGGTGGCGGCCGCCGCGATGAGGATTGGCGCCAGGCCGTCCTCCCTGGTGACCTGCGTCTCCGTGCCGTTGATGACCGCCTCGGCAAAGGCCCTCTGCTCGGCGGCAAAGGCCATGGTGTAGCGATCCCACATGATCTTGTAGCAGGGGCTGGAGGACGTGCCGTCTGCCCCATAATAGGTGGCGTTGTTGGGCGTGTCATTTTCATCCATGACCGCGCCCTCGGAGCCAAAGACCTCCACCCGCTGATCGTATCCATACACTGCCTTGCGACTGTTGTCAATGACGCCCATAGCGCCGTTGGCGAATTTCAGGCTCACAACGGCGGTATCCACATCTCCCGCCTCACCGATGGCGGGATCCACCAGCACCGCACCGTAAGCAAAAACCTCCGTTACCTCGGAACCGGCCAGAAACCGGGCCATGTCGAAATCATGGACCATCATATCGTAGAAAATGCCGCCGGAGACCTTCACATAGTCGATGGTGGGCGGCTCAGGATCCCGGGAGCTGATCTTCACCAGGTTTACTTTGCCCACCTTACCTGCCCGGATGGCCTCGTAAACGGCCTGGTGGTTGTGGTCGAACCGGCGGTTAAAGCCCACTTGGAGCTTGACGCCGGCTTTTTTTCGCCGCGGCGATGACCTCCTTGACCCGGTCGATGCGGTAGTCCACCGGTTTCTCCACAAACACGTCCTTGCCCGCCTCGGCCACTTTGATGGCGTACTCCGCGTGGAGATCCGTGGGAGAGCAGACCACCACAGCCTTGATCTCCGGGTCATTCAGGATCACATCCGCGTCCTTTAACGATATTGGGGATCCGCAGACGCCGCAAAAACTCCACCGTTTCTTCGCTCATGTATGGGTCAGCGATGGTCTTGATCTCCATTTCCGGAACGAATTTGGCGATATTTTCCGCGTGGACACGGCCGATGCGGCCCGCTCCAATGATACCGATTTTGATGGTTTTCATAAAGTATTCTCCTTTCTCAGTCCGCCATGATGGCCCGGACGGCGGTTTTCGTGTCGGTTTTGGGGAACAGCTCGTAGCCAATGAGCCCCCGGTAGCCCGCCTGCTCCAAGGCGGCGAACACCGCCGGGTAGCGGATCTCCCCGGTGCCCGGCTCGTGACGGCCCGGCGCGTCCGCCACATGGATGTGGCCGAACTGGTCGGCGTAGGCGCGGATATGGTCGCACAGGCTGCCCTCGTTGAGCTGCATGTGGTACACATCGTACAGCACCTTCAAATACGGGGAGCCGATGAGCCGGGTCAGCTCGGCGGCCGTGCGGGTGTGGCGGAGGAAGTTGCCGGGATGGTCGGTGGTGACGTTCAGCGGCTCCAGGTTGATCCGGACGCCGCAAGTTTCCGCCCATTCCGCCGCGATCTTCAGCGTGTCGAACATGGTGCAGAGCTTCACGGCGTCGCTGAGGTTGTCATAGGGGCAAAGGACCCTTCCTCCCTCCCCCAGACCGTTGGAGTGGACCGTGACGGACCGTGCCCCTATCCTGACCGCGGCGTCCAGAGAACGCCGCAGAAAGGCCCTGTAAGCCGTTTTCTGGGCAGGGTCGATAAGGGACAGCTCCGCGTCGCCGTTGAAGCCGGAAATGCCGACCCCGCAGCGTCCGCAGCGGCTCGCACGGCGGCGAGATCCTTGTCGGTCTAGCTCCAGAATTCTACAAAATCGAAGCCGTCGGCTTTGGCGGCGCAAAACCGCTCTAAAAAGGGCAGCTCTGTGTACAGTGTCTCAATGCAGGCGGATTTCTGAAAAATCATAGACCCCTCCTTCTCGTTCCTTGTGCTTTGCACATTTGTGTTTGCGCACATAATATAGCAAGTCAAGCGTCCCCCGTCAAGGGCTTTTGGAAAATGAAATATATTTCAGCGGAACGCCTGAAATTCCACCGTTTTCTTTTTCAGGATTGACAAGAAGCGGTTCCTGTTTTATGATAAATTGTGCAAAAGCACATCACACACGAACGAGGTGATCTCATGGGTTCCAAACCGACGATACAAACCGTAGCCCAGATGGCTGGAGTCTCCCGCGGCACCGTGGATCGGGTGCTGAACGGAAGAGCGCACGTCCGGGAGGACGTCCGGCTCCGGGTGCTGGAGGCCATCCGCCAAAGCGGATACGTCTCCCCCCGGGATACCCACCAGCGCCAATTCCAGCAGGCATACCCCCCTATGAAGTTGGGGGTGCTGCTGCCCAACTGGGAGGGACAGTTCCGAACAGAGGTAGACGAAGGCATTGCTCAGGCCCAAGTGGAATTGGAGAGCACCGGGATCCATATCCTGATCCGGCGATGTGAAACCGACATCCCCGCAGAGGCGTTGAAACTGCTGGACGAGTTGACAGAGGCAGGTGCTTCCGGTCTGGCGGTCTGCGCCGCCAATGATCCCTCCATCACCGCGCGGATCTCCGCTCTGGCGGATGAGGGGATCCCCTGCGTCACCTTCAACTCGGATCTGCCGGACAGCCGCCGCCTGTGCTTTGTGGGACAGGACATCTACAAGGCAGGCCGGGTCGCCGGAGGGCTTATGAGCAGGTGCATTCCCGCCGGGAGCCAGCTATTGGCCACGGTGGGCAATCTGAAATTTGACGGTCACCGTCAGCGCTTGGCCGGGTTCCGGGATCGTATCCGGGAGGCGGGCTTCCCCATGGAGGATCTGGTGGTGGCTGAGACCTTCAACGATTATGAGACTACCTTCCGGGTGGTGACGGAGGCCATTGACCGGTATCCCCGGCTGCGGGGTATCTACATGGCGAATCTCAGCGTTTCCGGATGCGCCGCCGCCATTGAACAGGCTGGGAAAAAGGGGGCCATCCGGCTCATCTGCCACGATCTGAACGAAAGCGTCCGTCAACTGCTGCTACGGGGCAGCATTGACTTCACGATCCCCCAAAATCTGCGGCAGCAGGGCTACGGCCCCTTGATCCTCCTGCGGGACGTTCTGCGTAGAAAAGCAGTGCCGGACGCCGCCCGCTTCAACCGTCAAATCGACATTGTCTGTTCGGATAATCTGCCGTAGCATCCGCGGCAGGTCGGGTATGGTTCCCAAAGTTACACCCAAGGGTACACATATCATGCGGCAGAAGAATGATGGGGTAATGGTGCTTATCTTTTGTCAGGGATGGCAGCTGAAACATACACACTCTACACGCACAAATGCAGAAAGTCCCCAAGCCATTGTGATACAACGGCTTGGGGACTTCAGTTCAGTTGAATATAGGATAATGATCGGGGTTATCAGGCCATCAAGCCGGAACCTCTTGCAGCGCAAGGCTTTCGAGACTTTTCACGGTAGTAGTCAAATAGTAGTCTGTGCGCCCCGCAGGTCATGATATCTGATGGAGCCGCTCCGCTTTCAGCATACTTGATGAATGCCGAGCGTGTACTCCTCGATGGGAGCAATTACGCTCCCTCGTGTTTCTCCAGCAGATCAGTCATGTTTTTCAAACCGATGCCCAATGTGGATGTATTGTGCAGCAGCGCGGATATTGCGGGTGGCAGTACCCCCGCTACGCCCAGAGTGATCAGCGACAGGTTGAAGGCCACGATAAACCGGTAGCTGCCGTGGATCCGCGCCATCAGCGCTTCACTGAGCTTACGCAACGTCACCAACTCAAAGAGATCCTCTGAAGCAACGGTGATGTCAGCGATCTCCCTGGCGATGGCCGCGCCGGTGGAGATGGCGATGCCGGCGTCCGCCTCGGAGAGGGCGGGAGAATCGTTGACGCCGTCCCCCACCATGATAACGGTGTGTCCCTTTTCCTTTTCCTGACGGATAAAGGCGGCCTTGTCCTCCGGTAGGACCTCTGCGTAAACGGCGTCCACGCCCACCTCGGCGGCAACAGACTCCGCTGTGCGGCGGTTGTCGCCGGTCATCATCACCACATTGGTAAAGCCGCTCTCATGCAGCGCTTTTACCGCGTCCTTGGCCTCCCGGCGCAGGGGATCGTGGATGCAGATGACCGCCGCCAGCTCCCCGTCGATGCAGAGATACAGATGGGAATATGCGGCGGGCAGCGCGTCATATTTCTCCTGCTCTAGCTTTTCCGATTCCTCGATCATGCGGACCACCCGGTCATAGCGTCCGCTGCCGGATACCTTTTCCACGCAGATCACACACTCGCCTTCCTCGGCCACCGTACCGGCATAAACAGGGCTGCCGGGCCGCTTGGCCACCGGCATGGATTCTCCGGTGAGAGAGGACTGGTTCACCATGGCCTCGCCCTCCACCACCCGGCCATCCAGCGGGATCATGCCGCCGGTGCGGATCACGATGCGATCCCCCGGCTTCACGTCGGTGACCTTCGTCAGCACCTCGGTGCCGTCTACCTGCTGCCAGACGTTTTCTACCCGTAAGCTCATGGCGGAGGCAAGGTCGGCCACAGACTTCTTGTGGGTCCACTCCTCCAGAATTTCGCCCAGCCGCAGCATGAACATGACGGAGCCGGCGGTGGAGAAGTCGCCCCGAACCATAGAGACGGTGACGGCGGTGGCGTCCAGCACGGCAACGGACAGCTTCCCGTGCCACAGGGCCAGAAGCCCTTCTTTGATGTACTTTGCGGAGCGGATCACAGCCAGCGCCGATGTCACCGGCGCCGGCAGAAACAGGTTGGAAGCGCAGCGGCGCATAACAGTGAGGGCGAGCTTGTCCTCAAATTCCCGGTTCAAGGTGCGGGAGGTGTGCTCCGGCGCCAGATCCAGCTTCTCCGCTTTTTCAAAGGAGAACCGGGCCAACGCACGGATCATGCGCTCCCGTTCCGCATCATACACCACCACGGCGTCCCGCGTCCGGTCATAGACCTTGACGGAGCGCACGCCGTCCACCGCCAGCAGATAGTATTCCAGCACGTCCGCCTGCCGCAGCGTCATCCGCTTACAGCAAAGATGGACCCGCAGCCGCCCGGCCGTATCATGTAGGATCTTGCATTTCATGGATTACTCTGCCTGGCTTTCCTCTTCTGCGGAGGTATCCTCCACCACATTAGCGGTCTCGGCCTCCGTGCGCTGGGCGTTGATGGCCTTGGCCTCCGCATAGACGTCATCCGCCCCCTCACGCACAGCGGTCACAGCGGTCATCACGCTGTCCTTTGCCCGCAGTGCGGCGGCAGTGGTCTGGGCGTAGGCTCTTTTCGCGTCCTTGCTGCCCAGCAGCTTCATACCGGCGGTACCAAACAGAACGCCTGCGGCAAACAAACCAATTTTCTTCATAACAATTATCCTCCTATATGGATTTTATTTATTTCAAACCGATGGCCGGAAAGCCGGACCACAGGAATGAGCTCAGTCCTTCTTTTTTTCCGAAATGAAACAGTCCCTTTTTTTTCATACGTTTCCGCATGGATCTCCCCGCCGTGTAGCCGGTGGCGTCAATAGCGGCGCGGAGGACATTTTCGTCCAGCGGCTCCTTAGAGAGGATCACCGTCTCCCCCTTGGAATGGGAGGATGTGACCTTCTCCACCGGGAATGCGCCGCGAATGGCGTCGTTGATATGGGCCTCGCACATGGAGCAGGCCATGCCGGAAACTTTAACTGTTGTCTGAATCATAAAAACATCCTTTCCTGTCATTTTTTCTTATAGCCGCAGTCGCAGTACGGCCCGCCGGTGGCAAGGGTATACTGCCGCGTAAAATCCGCCGTGCCGCCCGCTTCGCTCATGGTGTAGTCCAGGCGGCACAGGGCCGGGGTCAAATCGTACAGCCCCAGCTCCCGCATCAAAACGCAGATACCGCACTTGGTAAACCGGGCCTCGTAGCCACTGCCGTCGGGGTACTCGTAAAAGTCCATATTCCATGAGTAGGAGTTCCGGTCGGCGGCCTTCAGCGCTGCCGCCGCTTGCAGTCCGGCAACGCTTTGGGGGTGAACTTTTTTCTCGCCGCTTTTACGGCAGAACCAGCGCATAGGCTTTGTCATCATGGCCTTGGCGTAATACTCCGTCAGCCGATCCACATTGGGACGCTCCGGCATGGTGAGAACGAAGGCCCCCAGCATGGCGCAGCCCACGAGATTGATTTTGAAGCGGTCCCCTTTCTCAAACTCCGGCAGGCGGCTGAGGATCTCCTTGTATTTTGCTTTCGCCCTCCGTGTGATCGCCTTCGCCGTTTGCTCGTTATACCCCAGCACATCGGTCAACTGTGCCTGAAAGGAGCCCGCAAACAGCGTCCACATCCCCCATGGCATTCCCATGTATTTCATAGCGTTACCCCCCTCCCTTCACCGCGGGTTTCACACATTCCGCATAGGTCAGCGGAAAGGATGCTTTCAGCACGGCGCTCTTCCGCACCGTCCAGCCGTTTTGCCGCAAAAACGTCAGATAATCCGCGCTTGACCACCTGCTGTTCAGCGGAAATCCCGCCAGCTTCATAAAAAACAGCTTGATCCTGCCCTGTAGGGTACTGTTCCCGTGGGTAAAGGTAGGGGCAATGAGCACGCCGTCATCCTTCAGCACCCGGCGGATCTCGGCAAGGGCCTTCTCCGGCTGCGGGACGATGTGCAACGCATTGGACACGATTACCGCATCAAAGGACTTGTCCGCATAGGGCAAGTAGGCAGTCACGTTCTCACGGGCCAGCAGGGTCTTGGCCACGCTGTCATAAGCGCCGGAGCTGGCGTAGGTAGAGTGGAAGTTGCCCCGGCAGACATGGGTGTTGATGACCAGATCCTCCGGCTTGCCTTCAATGGCCAGATTGTTGGCGGCGAGCATCTGCTCCTTGATGGCCTCCAGCCCCTTCTCGTCGGTATCAAAGATCAGACAGGCACGGGGGTCTACCAGCATACCCCAGCTGCAATCGTCAAATTGCAGGTTGCGGCACCCGGCAGCATATACGTCATCAATGACCTTGCGGTAGCCCGCTGCCAGATCCTCCACCAGCTTTTCAATGTTGGGGTAGTATTTGCTGGTATTTTCCATTGCAAAGGGCATGACCATCTGCTCCAGAAACTGAGCGGGTGCGGGAATCGTCAGCTTGGCCACGGTGTTCTCGTCTTCCAGCGCCTTGACAAACCGGAAATGCTCCACAAAGGGATGGCTGTCCACTCCCACCTCTCCGGTGAGGTAGGTATCATCAAGCATTGCGTTCTCTCCATGGAACGGCAGCCCCTTCTCCGTGCGGCTGTGGCCCACGCCGTGAAAGCCCCACATGAAGTCGAGGTGCCAGGTGGCGCGGCGGAACTCGCCGTCGGTGATCACGTGATATCCGGCGCTCTGCTGCTTGGCAACCAGCTCACGGATCGCCTGATCCTCCGCTGCTTTCAGCTCATCGGCTCCGATCTTGCCGTTTTGAAAGTCTGCCCGCGCCTGCTTCAGTCCGGCAGGGCGAAGAAAGCTGCCAACGTAGTCATAGCGAAAAGGGGCATTTGCTTTGTTCATGGGGAAACGCTCCTTCCATACCAAAAAAATAGGCTGATTATAGGACTCGAACTGCAACAAGTCCAGATTTTTTCCGTGTCTGCCGCAAGACTTGAGCTGTCAGATCAATAACTGTGCAAAATCACCAAGCTGTTGTATCACAACGGCTTGGTGATTTGCGTTCAGTTGGCTTTTTTCAGGCTTTGGCGTTGCCGCTATCCTTCTGCGGCATCTCGCCCGTCGGCTTTGACCGTGGGGTATCATCGTCCGGCTTTGGGCCGCCGCCGGAGGGCGGCGCTCCGTCCGGCTTCTGCCCGCCGGGGCCGCCCATATTGCCCATGCCCGTACTTACTGTGCCGGTCTGGGCGGCGCTCTCCGTCTGGGTCTCGCCGGAGGAGAGCGTATAGTGGCTGATGTCCTTGAAGTCCTCCGCTTCATAGCTGCCCAGCGCAGACTTGGAGAGGTGCGTCTGCTCCGCAAGTTGTTCCAGCGTCAAGCCACACTCCACACGCAGGTCTTTTAATCGCTCTTGAATGGTTAAAGCCATATTTTGTTCCTCATTATATTGCCGTTATCATATTTTCTAACTTAAATCTTTCGAGCTGCGGAATGTTCTTGGCAGAAATATTTAGGCCATATTCTGGTTTCGACTTTTTACCCTCGTATGAATGGTAAACAAAAATATTACTACTGTCGTTATCCCATGTGGTCGCAGGAATTAAATATTCTATGGGGTGTTCGCCATCATTTAGCAAAAGCAAGAACAAGTAAAGTGATTGGTCTGAAATATCAAAATATTCCTCCCGCATAAAAACATAGCCTGTTCCTTTGCGAATGGTTTTAACTTGAAACTTCAAAAATCCTCTCTTGCTTTCTGCAATAAAATCTATTCCATGGTCATCAACAAGGAAGATTCAGAATAAGCAAATAGCAGTACGGTATCAGGCTGACACCCGGTACCGTACTGCTAATTTTCTTCATTTTCTAATGTCTCACCGAATATCTCGTGAACACGGATCAACGCAGCGACCTCACAGAAAAACCGCTCCGCTAACTCCTCTTCATCCAGCCATGTGATCTGGGGTGTTGTATAATGTCCAAGATCTGCCTCCGCCTCCGCTTTGGCGGCGCGGATGGCCTTCTGCGCGGCGAGCCACCGGCCGTAAGCCCCGCCATACAAGTCCTTTTTCAATTTCCGCAGCGCGGCCTTGTACGCCTTCTCCGCTCCGCTGGGGCCGTTGTAGTTGAGCCGGATCGCCAGCTCCTGAAAAGTCATGCCGACCTCGTCCGGCTGGCCGATGCCGAGGTAGCTCCGCACCAGATTCAACTCTCTGGGCGTCAACACTTGCTCCATCCGCTGCATCAGCAGCGTCCGGCGCATCAGGCGGTCATAGGCTATGGCTGGATCGCCGCCGCAGCTGACGGAGAACACATCGTCACCTAACTGCCGCGCGCGGCACAGCGCGTGGTATTCCTTCAACAACACCTCGGCTGCCTTGGAGGATACCCTCAGCTTTTCGCATACCGCCTTGGTCAATTCCGGCTCTGAGGCATCCTGTGCCTCGGCGCAGAGGCGCGCCACGGTGCGGAGTTGGCTGCCGCGGCTGGCGGGGATGGACAGAGGAAATGCGTACCGCGCGGCATAGTCGGACAGCGCCGCTTCTATCGCGGGCGTCGCATAGGTCAGCAGCTTTGTTCCGTAGGCGGGATCAAAGCGTCCCGCCGCGTCCAGCAGTGCCAGCGCCGCCTCCTGCTTCAAGTCCTCCAGCTCACACCACGGTATGTACGCCTGCGCCAGCTTGGTGAGGTATCCTTCGTTCTGTGAGATAAGCAACTCCGCGGCGTTTTTGTCTCCGGCTTGTATCCGCAGAGCCAGCTCTTCGTTGCAGGGGCCGTCCCCGGCAACGGTGTACATATTTCGTCACAGGAACGCCCCCCTTTCTCATTTCAGCCGCTTTTCTGCCTCCGCGTAAATGTGTTCCAATTCCATGTCCCGCGCATATCCGTCAGCGGCATAGTCGTTGTCCATCAGCGCCTTGTCCCGGTAGCTCCCCGCCAGATAGAGTGCCTCCCGCCGCAGGTCATCGGAGATCTTCCCTCTCTGGTGATGCTTGCGGATGGTGTCAGTGCGGGTATTGAACAGGCGGTAGACCGGGTGCTGTTTGTTCTGCTCCTTCTGGTGCATCATCGCACCGTACTGCCGGCAGGTATAACGATTGTCCTGCGGGGCGATGCCGTCGCAGTATTTTGGGATGTGGCCGTTGGTGGTCAGAAAATATTTCCCGCAGCCTTGGCACTGGCTGGGCGCGTGGCCGTGGTGCAACCCGTTCAAAAGGTCGTAGGTGTAAAAATCTGTGAGCCGCAGGAAAGATACCCGTTCCACAAACACCATTTCTTTTTCGTTTTTAGGACTGCGGGCAAACACATAGGTGGAGGACAGCTCCGGGTAAACCGTGAACGGCTCCATATTCAAGCTCTGTAAACTCCGCATCTCATCCCAAAACTGCTCGCTGTTGAAGCAGTCATGCGCGGCCACGGCGAAATGTGTTTCGTTCCGTTTTTTCAGACGCCGCAGATAATCCAGCTCAAAGAACCGCCCCGCTGCATAGAAGTGATACATGGCGATAGGGATGCGTATGATCCCGACGCAGAATCTCAGAAACTCTGTCTGGAGCTCCGAATCGGGCGTCCGTATTTGCAGGAGATTTCTTTCGTCAAACAGGATATTGATCCGGCGCATTTCCTTCTCGTAGTCATTATAGCAAAAGGGTGGATACTTCCAAAGCAGTTCGGTCAGATACAATATCCGTTCCCGCAGCTGCGGGAATACCGCCGCAGCCTCCTCATCGCTGCCCTGTACCACCACCGGGAACAGGAAGGTCGGTGCGCCGCCGGCCTGTATCAGCTCCGGCAGTTTTTCTTCGGGAATGTTCAGAATGGACATCGCCATGAATCCCGCCGGGAACTCCTTCTCCTGATAAAAGATCTTGTCATTCCAGACATCCATTGTGAACTGCGTAAAATCGTTGTTCTGCTGTATTCCCAGCGGCATAGCATCGCCCTCCTGTCCTATATCTGTTTTGCGGCTGTCCCGCGATATTCTCATTCTATCAAAAAATACAGAATAATCAAGTGAAAGGGTTAGAGCCTCGACTGCAGCGAGGTCTCTGCCCTTATCCTTTTATCCGGAGGTTTTTTATGTCTCAAATCAACCGACTGCAAACCATTGACGCGGACACGCTGCAAAGCACCGCTTACGAGCCGGTCTCCTTCGTGGTCGACGATCTGCTCCCGCAAGGGCTGCACCTGCTGGCAGGCGCGCCGAAGATCGGCAAATCGTGGCTGGCGCTGTGGCTGGCCGTCATGGTGGCGAAGGGTGATCCCATCTGGGGCATCATGCGAGGTGCTGTATCTCTGCTTGGAGGACTCCACCCTCCGCATCCAGAACCGCCTGTTCGAGATCACGGATAACGCCCCCGCCAGCGTCCACTTCACCACCAACAGTGACACTCTCGGCAAGGGTCTGGAGGAACAGCTCTGCGCGTTTCGCGGAGCATCCGCCGACACGGTGCTGGTCATCATCGACACACTGCAAATGATCCGCACCGCGGGCAACGACGCGAATCCATACGCCAACGACTACCGGGACATCCGTACTGAAAGCGGATTGGCGGATGCCCACGGCATTGCTATCCTGCTGATCCACCATCTGCGGAAGGAGCTGACGATGTGTTCCGCCGGATCTCTGGCACAACAGCCATCAGCGGTGCGGTGGATTCCAGCTTCACGCTCATCGAGGACAAGCGCGGCAGCGGCAAGGCGACGCTCTCCTGCGTCGGGCGCGACATTGAATATCGTGAGCTGACGCTGGAGCGCAACGTGGAAAATGTGTGGGAGCTGGTGTCGGACAGCCGGACGCAGCCGGAGCTACTGGGCGGCCGCATCGTCATTCTTCTCTCTGAGTTGATGCGTGACCGCACGGAATTTATCGGCACTCCCACGGAGCTGTCCGCGCAGATCGACCCTGTGGGCAGCGAGGGCATCACGCCGAAAAAGGTATCCCGTCTGATCCTGCAAAGCGTTGCCGCACTAAGCCAAATTGGCATTTCCGCCGTGGTGCGCCGCAGCAACGGAAAGCGGCTTATCGAACTGCGCCGTGCCGAAAGTGACGATGCACAGGGTACCCAAGCTGTTGACCCTATCGACCCTGCCGATGTCTCAGGCGGTGAAAACGCCCCGTGTTTCGGCGTGTGAGCCGATGTGTGCGCGGTTAGGGGCTGGGGTGGCGTGTATGCCCGACGAGGGGATATTCTGCCCGCACAGGGCGAGCACCGCAGTGGCAGGTAAAAACGGCAAATAAGCCGCCGTGACCCGCGGGCGTCCAGCGTTTCAACAGTATGAAGCGCACGCCGAGGGTAGTGATACCACCCCCACACAGAAGTGCCGAAAAAATGCAAAACGGGAGTTTTTATCACCGCCCCCAACAGGGCTCCCGCCGAAACCCAGCGAAGCGGTTTCGGCGGGAAGAGGACGAGCGACAGGGCGAGTCCTGCCGCTTGCGGCGGGACGAGGGATTCGTCGTCCGCTCGGACGACGGCCAGCATCGCATTTGTCTGGTCTGCGGCGAAGCCGCTGCCCTGCCAAACGCTCTGGGCGGGGCATGGCCCCACAGCCCCAAGCTGCGGGCAGAAGCCCACACCCACTCAAAGCTGCGAGCGTTTCTGCGGAAACGCTTTTTACCCTTTGAGCTTCAAAGGGGGACCGATATCAAATTCAGCACGCGTATGGCATCCGCTGACCGTGAGAAGATCAGGGCACTGGCGGCGAAGGCCCACATGTCCATGAGCGACTACGTCACCGCCTGCTGTCTCGGCAAGCAGATCGTCGTCATCGACGAGCAGAAGGAGCTGCTCCGCCAGCTCAAGGGCATCGGCAGCAACATCAATCGCCTCACCGTCCTCGCCAACATGGGCAAGGTGCAGGTCATCGGTCTGGAAAAAAGCTGCCGGTGAGCTGTCCGAGGTCAGCGCCGCGCTGCGGTCAGTCATGGAAGGGCGGTGAGCCGTATGGCCATCGTACATTTCGTGAACTACAAGCGGGGCACGCAGTCCCGCGCCGCCATGCGCGGCGTGATGCTCTACGTCATGCAGGAAAAGAAAACCACATGGGAGGGCGCGCCGCTTCGTCAGCGGCATCAATTGCCAAGTGCAGAGCGTCTACGACGATTTCCTGAACACGAAACTGATCTACCACAAGGACAGCGGCGTGATGTTCTACCACATGGTACAAAGCTTTCCGAGAGGCGCGGCGGTCGATCCCCGGCAGGCCCACGAAGCCGCGCGGCGGCTGGCGGAATACTTCGAGGGCCGCGAGGTGCTGGTCTGCACCCATGTAGACCGGGAGCATATCCACTCCCACTGCATCATCAACTCCGTCAGCTTGAGACAGGCAAAAAGCTGCACATGGCGAAGGAACAACTGCAGAGCTGATGCGGCGCAATGACATGATCTGTCAGGAAATGGGTCTTCCTGTCTTTGATGCGCCAACGCAGCAGGCCCGCGGCATGAGCGGCGCGGAATACCACACGGCACTGAAAGGCCAAAGCTGGAAGCTGCGGCTCATGAACACCATTGATGCGTGTATGAAATACGCCGCCGGCAAGGACGCCTTCGTTTCCCTGATGGCATCCGAGGACTATCAGGTGAGGTGGGAAAGCAGCCGCAAATACATCACCTACACCACGTCGGAGGGACTAAAGTGCCGCGACAGCAAACTACACGAAGAAAAGTATTGCAAGGAGGCCATGGAACATGAATTCAGAATACGCGCAGAGCTCCAAGAGAAAACTCCATCGAGCAGCGGAAAACGATGGAGGAATTGAAACGGTTGAATCAGTCGAACAGCCGCCGTCTGCGCCGCCGTCTGCGCCGCAACCGATCCAGCCCATTGTGATCCAGTGCGACCTGCCGCAGGCGATGGACAAGCTGCGGAGCAGGCAGGCGGAATAAGCTGGGAGCTGGAGGAAATTCGAAAGCACTGCCAGAATTGAAGACACGCATCGACCTGACGCCGGTGCAGAAGTCTCTGGCAGAGATGCAGAGATCGCTGACGGAGATGAGCAAGCTGCTGGAACGGGTTGGGAACCTGAGCGAGAAGTATTCCTGCAAATGGATTCGGTGGCTGCCGGACTTCAGCCTGTTGGTGGCCACCAAGTGGATCATGCTGGTGCTGATCCTTGGCACGGCGGCACTGGCAGGGTGGTATGGCGTGGCGGCGATCCGCGGCCTATTCCTCTGATGCCTGCCGTGGCCGGACTGGCTGCCGCGGAGATGTTGTTGGACGAGGATGAGGACGCCGAGGAAAAGCGGCGGCGCATGGAGGCGAAGATCGCCGCCGAAAACTTCGGCGCAGTGGTCGGACTCGCGGCAGGCGCGGCTCTGGCGGTGAAAAAAAATTGGATGAACAGGCTGCGCAGGAAGAACAGAAAAAGCAACAGCATGAGCAAACGATGGGAGGATTAGGATGAAAAAGGATTGGGAAATTTATCGTGACACGGGCATCCTCGGCGCCTACCGGCCGGAGCAGGTCATCCTGCGTCGCTCCGAGGATGGCGGCGTGGAAACTCTGTTCTGTGACAGCACAGCCAAATGGGAGGGCGATGACCTCACCCGTCAACGGGCGATGCTGGTCGGTGGGAAGTGCTTCCTTGTGACCTCCGTATTCCCCGGCGGCGCATCGGCAACGCCTACGGACAAGCTCCTGCAGCTCATCGACACGAAGTTAGAGCGGGAGCATCATGAGCAGTAAAATTCCGGTAGACTTGCGAGAGCCGGTGCGGTATACTCCGTGTTACCGTACCGGCCTGCCCCAACGAAAAGGAGGTAACTATGGCAGGTCAAGAAAATCAGCAATACACCGTACTCTACGGGCGGCTCAGTCAGGAGGACGAGCGGGCCGGAGAGTCCAACAGCATTCAGCACCAGCGCACCCTGCTGGAGAAATACGCAAAAGAAAAGGGCTTCGAGAACACCATCTTCCTTGCGGATGACGGCTACTCAGGTACGAACTTCGAGCGGCCGGCGTGGAAAAAGATCGTGGAGATGATCGAAGCGGGACAGGTGGCGAACCTCATCGTAAAGGACGCCTCCCGCTTGGGGCGTGAATACCTTCAGGTGGGCTACTACATGGAGATATATTTTCCCCAGAAGAATGTCCGCTTCATCGCTGTCAACGATGGCGTGGATTCCACAGTGGAGAGCAGCAATGACTTCAACCCCATCCGCAACTGGGCCAACGAGCTTCACGCCAAGGATACCAGCCGCAAGGTCCGCGCGGTCATGAAAATGAAAGCGGAGCAGGGAGAGCGGCTGGGCGGCAGACCGCCCTACGGCTATCGGAAAAGTGATGGTGACACCAACACGCTGGTTCCGGACGAGGACACCGCACATGTGGTGAAGCACATCTTCTCTCTCTGCGCTGCGGGGAACGGCCCCAAGCGGATCGCCACCATCCTCACCAAGGAGCAGGTGGTGAACCCGTCCAACGCCTACTACCGCAAGACCGGGAAAAGCCATCGGGGACTGGACACGACCAGACCCTGCCTGTGGTCTTCCAACAGCGTCACCAGCATTCTGAACAATGAGGTCTACCTCGGACACTCGGTTGGGCTTCGCACCACTACGATCTCCTACAAAAACAAGCAGCGTGTGGAGCGCCCGAAAGTGAGCGGTTCGTGGTGAAGAACACCCACGAAGCCCTTGTCACACAGGAGCAGTGGGACATCGTGCAGGAGGTGCGTCAGCACAAAAAGCGTGTCCCCAAGCACATGGACGAGCCGAACATCTTCTCTGGACTGGTGTTCTGCGCGGATTGCGGCAAGCCGCTGGTGCTGCACAGAGCCAGCACGATGAAGCGGACGGAGTACAACTTCAAGTGCTACGCCTACGGCAAAAAGGGCAAGACCGTTTGCACGCCGCATCACATCCGGGAGTTTGAACTGAAAGCCGTTGTACTGGAGGACTTGCGCCGGGTGACGCACTTCGCGCGGATGAAGGAAAAGCAGTTTGCCGCCTACATCGGCAGTAAAAATACGCTGGAATTGCGGCGTGAGATGAACACGCTCCCAAAGGAGCTGGATACCATGCGGCGGTGCAGAGAGGAACTGTCCAAGCTGTTCAAGCGGCTCTATGAGGACAATGTGCTGGGGCGGGTGACCGATGAGCAGTACCGGATGCTGGCGGGCGATTACACCAGTGAGCAGAAAGCGTTGGAGGAACAGATCCCCGAAAAGGAGGCCCGGCTGGAAAAGCTGAAAGCTGCCTCCGCCAACGTGAGCACATTCGTTGAGAAGGCGAAGCAGTACACCGCCATCGACGAGCTGACGCCGGAGCTGCTGCGGCTGTTCATCCAGTGGATCGAGGTGGGCGAGCGGACGGAGAAATACTCCCGCAGCTCCCACCAGAGCATCCGCATCGTGTACCGCGACATCGGCACGGTGGACAGCGCAATGGAGCAGGGCGAGGCACAGCCGCGCATTGCGCCGCCCCTGAGTGAGGTATTCCAGCTTCCCGCATAATAAAAAAGCAGAGAAAAAACGCAAGAAAGCGGACAGCAAACGCTGTCCGCCCCCTTGCAAGATATGGTGTCAACTTGTGTCCCTATGAACATTACCCGAATGGTTTCGAGGTTTTTTCTTATATATGGCAAATTGCACAAAGTCGCTTTTGTGTTGAATTTGTGTTGAACGCGCGGGAAAATTTCTCCGCCAAAAACCTTAAAACCACAACGCTTTATGTTCATAGGTACACAATGTGACCTATGGGGTAGGCCGGACGGTACAGGGCACGAAAAAATAAGTCGGGGGAATTTCCCTCGACTTATTTTTTCTTTGATCCCAAGTTTATCTGCGTGACGATGCTCCAATCAAATATATCCAACAGCAGCCTTGCCGGAACACCGGTAAACCGCTATGTGAAGCGTGGTACTCTGGGCGCTGATCTTGCGGAGGTTATGAAGAAGCTGGCAAAAGATAAGATGCTCCGGGCATTGAGCAATGTAGACTATGCCAAGGGAGATTACGAAAAAGAGATGGGACAGGCGGCTTTGAAGAAAGAAGCATTGAATAAAAATAACTTATAGGTATAAACAATGAAAATTATTGAGGTTACAGAAAACAAAAAGGAATATCTGGATTTGCTGTTATTGGCTGATGAGCAGGAAAACATGGTAGATCGCTATCTTGATAATGGCAGGATGTATATCCTCGATGATAATGGAGTTAAAAGCGAATGTGTCATAACCGGCGAAAGAAATGGTGTGCTTGAAATTAAGAACATTGCAACAGTTCCAGAACATCAAGGCAAAGGCTATGCAAAAGCTTTGATTAACTTTATCATCGAGAAATACAGCGGACAATATGCTGTTCTGCAAGTTGGAACGGGCGATAGTCCACTGACAATACCATTCTATGAAAAATGTGGTTTTGTCCTTTCTCACATAATACCAAATTTCTTTACAGACAATTATGACCACCCAATATATGAAGGTGGTGTACAGTTGGTGGATATGGTGTATTTGCAAAGAAAGTTCTAAATGCTGATATGGTAAACCGGAAGGAGGTGCGCTATGCTGAATGATTTTACATGGAATATGACCGGATACATACCGAAACACCATGTCAATCCGCACGGCGATAGCATCATTCCCTATGTGGCAGAGCGCATCTTCCAACTGGAACCGGAGCCGCCCAAGGTAGATAGTCTGAATGAACATATCCTGTCTGCCTTGCAGGAAAAGAATTTGCTTTATTTTTCGTTTTTCCTACATCACTACGAGCCGCAACTCAACAAGCGCATCAAATCCTTTCTCGGCATGGATGGCGGCGATCTGTACGACACAGACCGATTTATAGATATAAAGCTCTCCTGCCGGGAGCAAATGCTTCAAAAGCTGATGGACTATGACCCTGCCAAGGGTGCAGAGTATGCTACATACATTTTCCCGTTCATCCGGGATGCTATGCTCCGTTTCCGCATGGGCGAAGAAAAATGGTCGGTATCCTCTCTGACCAATTACAAAATGGTGCGGTCAATGGCATGGCTGTACCATAACACCAAGGATGCGGTCAGTGAGTTTGCCAAGAAATACAACTGCGACCTTGCCCTTGCGGAAGAATATCTGAAAGTTGTCCGTGGCATCCGCAATCAGCAGCCTTTCTATGTGACAGACGAGGACGGCGAGGAAACAGGCGAAGATGTTGCCCTTGATGATACATGGAACTACTCCGACATCCTCTGGAACGGCATACAGGCAGAAAAGGTGCAGCGGGCATTTGATAAGCTGAACTACCGGGAGCAGACCTTGCTTGAAAAGCGGCTGGCAGTCTGCATGACCTGTGGGCGTGTCGGCTCATGGAAAGACCGTCCCACCTTTGAGGAACTGGCGGTTATGTTTGAGGGCAGCACAGCCAGCGGTGCAGAACGAGCCTATCGGAAAGCGGTGGACAAGCTGACGGAATTTCTGGTTGCCGAAGGTGCGCTCCATGCTGTCCGGTTAAAACAGAAATCCAAGGCCAAGCGCAAAAAGAAAATCGCCGCCGCAATCTACGAATACCAAGCAGACTGCGACGGCGAATGGGGCAGGATTCAGGTTGATTTTGAGAACGACACAGCAGAGATCATCCGGCTTGCTGATTGGGACACGATAAAAACAAATCGCTTTGCAAACAGGGCAATAGCGCATCTTCTGAGCTGTGAAAACGAGATGCTGCCGAAGGAAGCCATGGTTGCCTTTGAACTGTGAGTACGGAGCGCTGCCCTCCTTTGGAAACCTCCCGCATTTTCTGCGGCTGTGGGTATCCAAACTGTCAAAATGCAATTTGGATGCCTTGCCTTGAAAATAAAAAATGGACAGAGCCTCCATCCCGCATGATAGAAGCTCTGTCCATTTTTTACGAAACCGCCTTTTGGTCCAGCTCTGATAGAATACGTCCAATGTCCGCATCCAAACAGATGGAACGCTTTGCAATTTCCCTTGGTGCATATGCCTGCCCGAAGTTCACACAGGCATAGATAGCGTCTGGGTTTTCCAGCGTATATTTCCAGAACGGATACTTGATAATAACCGGCGTATTGTTTCCCACACCCAGCTCCAGATACAGCACCTTCTCATGCTTGTGCCGCCGTACAAAGTCTGAATACCGGCTTTGGGCAGCATACCAACCCTCGTCTTGAACAAAGGTATCGTCACACCGCAGGTTCATGGTCATAGGCGCACCGCATACTGGGCACCGGGGAATCAACTCTGTCGGGATTCTCATAGCCCGCTGCCTGGCGACCATCTGCCGGACAGTATTTTCGTTGTCATAGGTCTTGCAATGGCAGGCTTTGGAACATTGCCACAGGCCGTAATCTCCTTGTGTGTAGAATAACCGCTTTTTATCAAAGCCTGAGCGCTGAAATTGATGATCCACATTGGTGGTCAGCACAAAGTAATCCTTGTCCTTTACCAGTGCCAGCAGCACCTGGTAAACCGGAAGCGGTGCATCTACATAGCGGTTATAGAAAATATGACGGCTCCACCAGGCCCAGTATTCCTCCAGTGTGTCAAACGGATAAAATCCGCCGGAGTAGATATCTGTGATCCCATATTTCTGATGGAAGTCTGAAAAGTACCGCTCAAAACGCTCTCCGCTATAAGTAAGGCCTGCGGAGGTAGACAGCCCCGAACCAGCACCAATCAAAACAGCATCTGCCGTTTCCAGCGCCTGCTTCAGCTGCTCAATCTGCCCGGAGCAGCTTGCTGTAAATCCTTTCATCCTGTTCCTTGAAAACATTGAATATCACCTCGATTTTGCTTCCGGTTTCCGCCTTGTATTCCTGCACTGTCCGTACAGCGATCTCCGCCGCCTTGTCATTGGGGAACATGAACACACCTGTGGAAATACAGCAGAACGCAATACTGGGTACCTGGTTTTCATCGGCCAAAGTCAGACAGGAACGGTAGCAGGATTCCAGCAATTTACAGTGCTGCCGGGTCAATTTCCCCTGCACGATGGGGCCAACCGTGTGGATCACATAATCACAGGGGAGATTATAGGCGGGCGTAATCTTGGCCTGCCCGGTGGGTTCTTCAAATCCCTGCCGCTCCATGATCTCAGCGCACTTCAAACGGAGCTGCACCCCGGCATAGGTGTGGATGCAGTTATCAATACAGTTATGGCAAGGCTGGTAGCAGCCGGTCATGCCACTATTTGCCGCATTGACGATAGCCCCACAATCCAGCGTAGTAATGTCTCCACGCCAGAGATAGATTCCATTCTGAAGCGGGGACAGTTCAGACAGCCGGGTAATCTTCTTTGCTGCCAGTTCTCCTTGCAGATAGGCATCCTGCACTTCAAGAAATCTCTGGCTGATGGCTCCCGGATGACGAACATTCATCAGTGAGCGCAGTAGCACCTTCTGGCGGTCTGTATCTGCCGGGATTTCCTGGCGGCGGCAGGAAAGACGCTCCCGCAGCAATTCCTCAATTAAAAATCTTCTTCGTTCTTCCTGATTCATGGCGTTACCCCCGCTTCATAATGGCTCTGGCCGGACAGATTTCAAAGCAGTTGCCGCAATGCAGGCAATTTTTCTGCTGAATGACCGCAGGTTTCGCAGAAATATCGATACACTTTTGCGGACATTTGGAATAGCAGAGCTTGCAGCCGATACAGGCGTCTGTGATAAAATAACCCTCCTGCACTTTCTCTGCGCCGCCAAAAGTAAAGCTGGCACGCTCAATCGGCTTTTTGGACAGGTCAAACCATTCTCCGCTGCCTTCATAGATGACAAAGACAGTCAGTGCGCTTCTGGATGCCGCATCCGGGTAGATCTCGTTCATATAGGGATTCTTTTCAAACAGCCGGGGAAGCAGCTCGCTCTCCAGCTCCCGCACCTTTCCCCGAATAGAAAGCGCAGCACAGTGCATGGTGTCCTCGCCCTTCATGCCGGTCAATGCAAGGACTCCACGCTTTTTCAATCGGTCATAGAACCCTTTTCCCCTTGCTGTTAGAAAGTAAACGCCGCCTTCATCGGCATCCATCATATCAATGGCAGCCGTGACCGGCAATCCGGCATCATCCACTGTTGCTACAACCGTGGTATGAATTTCCTCGACAAGATAAGCCAGATAATCCTTGCTTTCCATTTTGAACCCCTCTTTCTTGAACTGCACCCTTCAGTGCCGGGCGCAGCCGCTTATAGACCAACATCGTAACAATACTGATTACAAGGCCCTTCAAAACATTAAAAGGAAACGCATTGTAAAGAACTACATCCAATTTGGTGTGGATGAACGGAATAAACTCTGCAAAAGAAGCGATCAGTTGTTCCATTGGCATAAACTGTTCAAATAGCGGCAGTAAGATAAAATAATTGCTGAGTACAGCAACAATGCCCATCACGATACTGCCTGCAATTCCGGCAATCCATGCTGTCTTTTTTCGTCTTATGACACCCATAAATCAGTCCAGCGGTAAAAACAAAGGATGCGCCCATCAGAAAATTTGCCAGTTCCCCAATGCCGCCTGTAGAAGTTGAAAAAAGCTGCAAGGCGTTCTTTACAAGTTCAATCAGAACACCAGCCAACGGCCCAAAGGCAAAGGCCCCAATTAAAGCCGGAAAATCGGAAAAATCCATTCTGGCGAAAGGAGGCGACAGCGGAACCGGAAATTCCACAAAGGCCAGAATATAAGCGATTGCGGAAAGAAGCGCAGTCATCGTGATGGTACGGACAGAAATTTTGGAAGCGGTATGCATATTTCTCCTTGTGAGATATGATTTGGATTTAAGGCAAAACCCCGCAGATTGCTTATGGCATCTGCGGGGCAAGTCTTATCACATCTTCTTTCATCCGGACTATACCGTCGGCTGCGGGATTTCACCGCATCAGCGTTTCCGCTCGCAGGCTGTTACTGCCGGTCAGGGATTTCACCTTGCCCCGAAGATTTTTATATGACGGTTGTTCTTAGAACTCGTAAGGAGGATTGCCGGAGAAGTCGGCGATCACGCCATGAGGATCTTCCAGATAGAACACTTCAAAGGCCGGGTTGTCAGCGGTCTGATAATTTCCCTTGACAATGGGATTCTCCAGCGCAGCCTCTTTGATGGCCTTATCGTCCACAAAGACAGCCTTGCCACTCAGACGGATCCACTGATAGGTAGGGGAGGAAACGCTGATCTGGACATAGGGATTGGCCTGCAGCTCCTTGTAAACTTCCTTGAAGTTGCCGGTGTTGAACCACAGCTTGCCATCCTTCTCGAAGCTGAACATAAAGGGGCGGCACTTGGCCTTACCGTCAAGGCTAACGGTGGCGAGATACTGAACGGGGTTTTCCTGCAAAAACTGGGCGACTTTTTTCATGATAATTACCTCCAAAGCGTATTTTGTTTGGGAAAGGTTGCTTTTTTTCCTTTCGCTGGTATTATAATAACACCGTAGAGCCAATTCGTAAAAAGTAAGCACAATATTGTGCCGTAGTTACCAAAAAGGAAACTATTGGAGGATAATATGGAAGATATCAAAACAATCGAAGCAACCCCGGCAAAAGATTTACCTGCCTGCCCGGTGGAAACCACCCTCATGCTAATCGGTGACAAATGGAAAGTTCTGATTCTGCGAGACCTGATGCCCGGAACCAAGCGCTTTGGGGAACTGATCATTTCCATATCTTCCTCAATAATCGGAAGCTTGAATTTAATGGATTTGAGCCACTGACCGTTCGGCTGCCGTTCCTCATAGATATGGATTTCAGAAATCAGCGATTCCATAATCTGTCGCTTCTCCTGCTCATCCATGACAGCGTACAGCTTTTCAAAATAAATCAGCACTTTGTAGATATTGTCAGCAGTGAGTTTTTCTGCTTCTATTGCCATTTTCTTTGCTCTGGCTTCAATCAACAGATTCTCCGTATCCTCTATCTTATCATACATTTTATAAAGGCGATCATCAAGGTCTGCTTTACGCTTGATGTAGTGCTTATCATCTGGGTCAAGGGTATCAATCTCATCAATCAAACGGGACTTCGTAGCATAGCTCTGACGAAGCTGTTTTTCATAATTGGCAATCTCCTGTTCAATGGCGGATGTATCTATCTTCATATTGATTTTTTGCTGCATCATCGCCGCAAACTTCGGATTGCTGACCAGTTTGATAATAACCTCCGCAACAGCACTGTCCAGCAGTTCCTCATTGATTTGCTTCTTGTATTCACACTTATGACCACGGGTCATAGTGCGATGCTTACAGCCGTAATAGAAGAAATCCTTGTATTTTGTGCCGTCCGGCTTGTGCTTGATGCTTTTGTTGCCGTACATTCCGGCTCCACAAATAGGACATTTAAGTAATCCGGTCAGCAGGTGTACCTTATTGTCTTTACCGTTATTGACTTTTTCATATTTTTTCGCCTGGGCAAGCAGTTTTACCTGAGCTTCATGCCAAAGATCTTCTGATACAATGGCTTCATGCAGACCGTCAACCAACAGATAATTTTCCTGTTCCACAAGTCGGTAGTCATTACGAGTTCCATGTACCTTTTCCGTTCTTCTCCTGCCGTAAGCAATTTTACCACAGTATACGGGGTTTTTCAAAATTCTACGAATCAGTGCTGCGTCAAACAGCGGATTTTTGCCATTCTGTCTCTGAATCTTATTGATACCGTGATTGGCAAGGTATTTAGCCAGACCGTTAGCTCCCATCTCGGTATGCACATACTGGTCAAAGATAATACGGATTGCTTCTGCTTCTTCCTCGTTGATATACAGCATACCTTTCTCCAGCTTGTATCCGTAAGGAGCAAAGCCGCCGTTCCATTTACCCTCACGGGCTTTCTGGATTCTGCCTTCCATCGTCTGAACACGGATATTCTCACGCTCAATCTCGGCAACCGCAGAAAGCACGGAAATCATCAGCTTACCGGCATCTTTGGAAGAATCAATGCCATCCTCCACACAAATCAGATTGACACCGAAATCTTGCATCACCTGTAAGGTAGACAGCACATCTGCCGCATTTCTGCCAAAACGTGATAACTTGAACACCAGCACATAGGACACGCCATCTTTACCGGACTTGATATCCTCCATCATGCGGTTAAATTCCAATCTGCCCTCGATGGACTTTCCAGATTTACCCGCATCCTCATATTCACCAACAATCTCGAAGTCGTTGAACTCAGCATAGGCTTTCATTCTTGATTTCTGAGCATCCAAGGAGTAACCGTCTACCTGAACGGCAGTAGATACTCTCGTATAAATATATACTTTTGTTTTTTCTTTCATATCGCCATCCTCATTTGTGCCACAGCCTGTGGCATAATTCAGCTTTCATCGTCTGTTATTTTTTGCCGTCAGTTTTCTGTTCCAGCATCTTTATCGAATTTAAATAATCATTTTCCACGTCGCTGAGCGTTCTTGTCTTATATTTTCGATATTCTCCAGTCGCTTTATCAACAGCCTGCTTATGAGTAATGCTTCCATTTCCAATTAAAAGTTGCTCTCCACTCATGGTAAGAATGCGATCCAGATGCTCTGCCCAGTCCTGCATCGTCATTGCCTGTTCACGCTCTGCCTGACGTTCCGCAAAATCCAGATACCCGGATACAAGTTGTCCCATAGCACGAAGCTCTTTCTCATTCAGATAGTTTTTCGCAACAATCGCTTCTTTGAGTGTCGGCTGATTACCGGCAAAGGTGGTAAGTCCCATGAACTCTTTTTCCGCATCCGCTCTTGTATAAATCACTTCTGCCGCAGTCTGTCCGTGAATGGCATAATGAATTTTATTCTGAACCTTTTTGAAAAAACGGATAGAGATTTCCGCTTTCGGGTCATAGTCAATGCTGGTGGCATAGATTTCAAGCACCTGACGATAAAACACCTTTTCCGATGCACGGATGTCTCTGATTCTTTCAAGCAGTTCCTTGAAATATCCACCGCCGCCCAGATTTTTCAATCGTTCATCATCCAAAGCAAAACCTTTTTTCATATATTCTTTGAGAATGTTAGTTGCCCAGATTCTGAACTGTGTGCCACGCTTGGATTTTACACGATAGCCGACAGAAATGATAACATCAAGATTATAGTAGTCAACCTGATAGGTTTTCCCATCTGCCGCAGTTGTTGCAAAATTTGCAACAACTGACTCTCGCTGCAACTCACCTTCGGAAAATACATTTTTTATATGTCTTGAAATAGTAGATTTATCTCTCTGGAACAACTCTGCCATCTGGTCAATGGATAACCACACGGTATCCTCATCAAATGTGGCTTCAATTTTTGTCAATCCATCTTCTGTTGTGTAAATAATCATATTGGATTTTTGATTCATATCATCATAATTGTTCACCGGAACACCTCATTCCTAATTGTGCAACGGGGTGCTGCACTTTTGTTCTATGTAGCTCTATGCGTAGAGAACAGTAGCTCTCGCATAGAGTTTGGACACTTATTCCACGACTATTATATCATTGCTTTTCCACTAATTCAATAGTGTCACTGGCTTCTTCAGATGTGTTTTCTTCCTCCAAACAAGACGGCGGCTCTGGAAGATTATCAATATCCAGAACCACCGCATATTTTTCTATTAAATTTGCAAGTAAATCAGCAAAACCATTCCATTTATCTGTCAATAGTGCTCTCCTTTCTTTTTCGTCCACGTTCCTGCGGAATGTCCTGTACTTCTTTTCCTCTGGTCAAAACGGCATTAAGAAAAGCCCGTACCCTTTCAGGTGCGAGCTTGACAGCATCCAGATACGGCTGAGCCTGTTCCAGAAGTTTCTCATATCGTTTTTTCCAGACACCAGCATCTTTCTTGGCTGTTTCATATTTCTGCTGGTATTTTAATTTCTCCGCTTTTTCAGCAAAGCTGCTGACAGCATAATTTTTGAGAGTTCGGCATTCATCGGGTGTCAGGACAATGTTCCCGGTAAAAGATTTCTTACCCATCGACTCCAACTCCTGAACCGTCACCGCTATTCCGGTTGCCGCCTTGGTCTGTGCTTGCAGGGATTTCAGTTCCTGCTTTTTCTTCTCCGCAGCCTGTGTTGTATCGTCAAGCTGTGCTTCTTTCTGGGTCAGTTCCGCCGTCACAGCTTCCAGTCGTTGCTTTTCCTGTGCCACCTTAAACTGGGTCACAGTCAGATGTTCCTCGGTGCTGTCACGCTCTCCACGTTCCACATCGGTATATCCGGCAGCTCTCATGTGCTGAAAAAAATCATCCTGTAAAACAGAATAGGATTTTCGGAGAACAGGCTTACCATTGACTTGCAGAATTGGTTTTCCATCTTTGTCCACAGCAGGTTTGGACAGCCATTTTTTACTGCGGCTGACCTGTATAATGGTTTCCTTTACTGTCCCTCTGAGAGCTTCCTCCTTGCAGCGTTTTGACCACAAAATCTGTTTCTCCACCACAGGGACATAGACTACATGAAGATGATAATGGAACACGTCCTTGCCAAGTGCTTCCGACATCGCCCGGTTGATCTCGTCAGCGTGCATGACTGCCGAGAGGATATACTGCTCACCGCCTACAATCTCCACAGCAGATTTATAGGCTTCCTCATAAAACTGTCTGGCGTATTCATAACCGCCGTGATTGTCGAAGTACGCAGAGTTCACATCAAAGACCATTTCGTTGAAATGGACGGCATCCGCCTTCAGACCTCTGGTGGAAATAATGTTGTCAGCTTTCATCTGCTCAAACATTTCAGCGTAGCTCCCGGTAGGTTCTTTGAAGTGTACGTTGAGGTAACTTCTTTCCGGGATAATATCTTCGTTACTGTATATTTCTTTTTCACGCTCATTGTGTGCCTGTGCATCTCCGATGTCATTATCTGCGACATCCATATTTCTTGCACAGGTACGGTCAACTCCGTCATTTCTTGCCATATTTTTCCTTCCTTTCTTTGGGATTTGCAGACAGGTAGCTTTGGAGAGGCACTTCTGCGGAAGTGTAATAACCCACTATGACACTTTCATCCATACTGGCTGCAAAGTGCCGTGGGCTCTCCCGAGGGGCTCTCCGAGGGTAATGCGGTCGCTGCGGCGACCTCTGCCGAACATCAGAAAGCTGTCTGCTCCTCTTTCCAATGTCCGGCACGGACGGCTGCTGTTTTGCGAAACTGCCCCGTCCGCTAACAGAAAAAAGACTGACTTTTTCCTGTCATTTGGGTACGTCACGAAGGTTTTATACAGGAGTGATTTTCGGTCGTACGCTGTGTACGTACGTACCAAAAAATCAATCCCGCCATTCCTCCGGTACGTACGTACACGGCGAAACGTCGTAAAACCCATTTATATTCGGACGGGCTACGGCTTCAATTCCCATGAACCCCCACACCCTGCGCCCCGCAGAGTTCGTGATTTTATTGGTGTGTGCCAGATTGTAGCGGCTTAAATTTGCTACCACGCTGTCGCTGAAAAGCTGCGGGATTTCAGGGGCGGCAGAGAATTTTCCTCACACCACATCCGATAAATTTCGTACAGCTCCTTGGAGCTGATGGAAGCATCCGCTTTCAGCCGGATATAGCCCTCAGACTCCATGAAGTCGAAAATATTGTTGTTGTCACGCTTGACGGACTCTCGGTTGGTTTTGGTGCGCTCACTTTCCGTGAATTTGAAATTGTTGGCAACCAGACGCTGCAATCCCTCAAACGCCCAGAGGAAAATGCCCTCCACCTCAGCTTTCATCTTCTGGGCGAGGTCAGGGTCATCCATTCTTCCGGCAGGCTTTTCCTTTGTGGTCAGCACAAGCTGTCTGCGGTAGAAACCGTCACTTCGGTCATACAATGCCTGTAAATCTCCGTTGGAGAAAGCCAGCAGACGGGCGAACATCCAGCCCTGATAGCTCTGTTTGCCCTTGCGCTCCAAATCCATTTTCCCTTGAGCTGTCACAATGGATTTCACATAATTGGTCTGGCGCAAGGCTTCCATTCGCATATCATCATCCACGCATAGGAGGATATGCTCCAGATCGGCACGGGCAAATCGGTTCTCAGAGATTTTACCAATGCTTCCGTCCTTCATGGAACTGCCCAGCATTTGCCCCAGCACCGCACCGATTTGGGATTTACCCTCGCCGCCATTGCCCTTAATGACCATCATCCTCTGTCCTTTATTGGAGGGAATCAGGCAATAGCCGATAAATTCCTGCAAGGTAGGGATGTCCTCCGGGTAAAGCAGACCATTCAGAAAGGAAAGCCACAGCACAGGTTTCGGAGTATCCGGGCGATAGAAAACCGGGAGCCTGTTTCTCACAATATCCGGCTTCCCCTCTGTAAAAGTGCCGTCCAGCAGAAGCGTTCCGTTTACAAGGTGAATCCTGTCCTGCTCCGGCGGGAAGTCCTCCACATGAGCCGCTAACTTCATAATTTCAATGATGTTGCTGATTTTGCGGGGGATGTTGTTCACGGCACAATATTTCAATTCTTCAAAGATTTCGCCACGAAGCGGCAGGTCGTCCGTCACTCGACCATCAGGTGTGAAAAAAGCTCCGTTTGCAAAGATAATCTGACGGGTTCTCAGAAAATCTTCACAAAACAGAGCTTCATTGATACTCTTGCCGTCAAACCACATCGGCACATTCATCTCAAGCAATTTCCTGTTCTCTGACATGGCAGCGCACCTCCTTTTTCTGCTCGTCCAGTCGTGTTTGCATTCTTGCAATCGTTCCGTCTGTCAAAAGTTCCTTGACGGTATCAGTCCTTTCTTCCTGATCGCTCATAAGGAGCAAATCGTTCAGATACTCCACATATTCCAGCTTGTGGCAAGCTTCCACGAACCTCTCATCCGGCTCGTCCTCCGGTGCTTCGGGAGCATATCGCTCTTTCCAGTCCTCCAAAAGATGAAGATACCCGGACAGCACATTCATGCAGAAAAGCTCGTCCTGTTTCGACTGATTCACACGGGGACGGTACTTCTTTACCTGTGCCACCACGGACGGCGGCCTGTCCAGTCCGAAATCCGCAGCCAGTCTCTGCGCTGCTTCATAGGCAGACAGGTCAAGCAGCCTTGCCACAAAGTCAATCACATCTCCCTTGGCACCGCAGCCGAAGCAATAGAAGTAATCCTCGTTCAGCTTCAAGCTGGGGTGTCTGTCATCGTGGAAAGGGCAGCAAATCATCCCGGAGCGATTGATTTTCAGCCCGTAGTAGTCGGCGGCTTGCCTGAGCGTGACCGCCGCCTTGACTGTTTCAAAAATGTTCATTTGCATAACCTCCTTGATTTTTTCGATGATTTTTTCATCTGCCTGAATATACGCAGAAAAACGCTTTCAACCGAAAAATCAGGCACTTCCGCAAGCAAAGCAAAAAGCCGCCCCGAAAACTTGAAAAAATGCAAGTTTCGAGACGGCAGTGTTCACACAAAGTTGGTTGATATTGTTCCGTAAATAGAATATAATTGAAGTTAATATGAATCAGGAGGGATGATACAGAAATGAAATACCTGTCTACATTTGAAGTTGCCGAGAAATGGGGTATCTCTCCCCGAAGAGTTGGTATCCTCTGCAACAATGACCGCATACCGGGCGCACAGCGGGCAGGAAGCCGCTGGATCATCCCGGAGGACGCTGAAAAGCCGACAGATGCCCGCATTAAAAGCGGAAAATATATCAAACAGAAAACAGACAGAGGGGAGGAAGCATAATGGCTGATACTTATTTACCCGCTGATGTTCGGAAAAGAATCGTTGATGTAATGAGAGAACGCAAGATGACCCAGCGAGAACTGGCACTTCGGATTGATGTGAATGAAAGCACCATCAGCCGCTTCCTTAGCGGAAAGACCGAAAAGCTGAGCGAAGAAAGCGTTATCCGCATCGCCAGAGTGTTCAATGTGTCCACGGACTTTATCTTGGGTACGACCGTAATCCCGGATAAAAAGAACTACGATATTTCAGAACTGGGATTATCTGTTGAAGCTGCAAAGAATCTTTATACCGGAAAGGTCAACAATGATGTAGTCAACCGTCTGCTGGAAAATCCCCGCTTTGCCATGGTTACTTATATGATTGCACAGTATATGGATGATACCCTTGCAAGAGGATATGCCGCACAAAACCAGATGTTTGCTACCGTTGGCTCTCTGCTGTTGGGACAGAACCAAGCTCCCGAAGCAGTACAGGCAGCCCGAACCGCTAATGCCATGAAAATTCCCGCTTATCAGGCAGACCAGACCACGATTCAAAACACCTTTATGACGGTGGTTAAGGAAATCAAGAAAGAAGCAGGCAGCGATTTGGTCGCAGCCAAGGCAATCAGCAAGGAAGCCACCGAAAAGATGTTTGCCGAGCTGACCAAGGGGCAGGATATGCAGAATCCGACCATCACGCCGGAAGCAGTTGTTGATGCTATTACAGGCAGCATTTCCGGTGTCGATGGAGTCAATCAGGAAGCTCTGGACAACTTTAACAAAGCCTTGCTGGGGCTGATGCAGACGATGGTGCTGCCGGAAGATGATGGACAAGATAACTAACGAGCAGCTCTGTATTGCGGCGCAGAGCGGCGACAAATGGGCAGAAAATGCCCTTGTAGAGAACAATCTGCAGTTCATCCGAAAGACGGCATACGAAATATGGAGCGCACAGCTGGAACTGAACGTTGCCCTTGGCATTGAACTGAACGATTTGGTGCAGGAGGGCTCATTGGGGCTTCTGGGCTGTATAAGCAGCTTCCAGCCTGACTACGGGAACAAGTTTTTGACCTATGCTGCCCCGGCTATCCATAATGCCATGATGGACTACATCCGCAGGCTGAATCCTACCTTTGAAGCCAAAAATCTGGACTGTATCATCCGTCTGGATGAAGTCAAAAAGGGCGAGAATAAGGGACAACATGAATTTATAGCGGATTCCAGAGTAAAGAACCCGGAACAGATTTACATTGCCAATGAAACTCACGAAGAAATCCATACAGCTCTGCAAATGATTGACGAGCGAGAGAAAGCTTATCTCCGGTATCGCTTTGGATTTGAGGATGATGTACTCCATCCCTTGAACGAAACAGCGAAGCACTTCCACCTGTCAGAGAGCAGAGCAAAATCCACTGAGAAACTGGCTCTGGATAACTTTTGGCTGGAACTGCCTTGGTGGTACTAAATATTCAAAGAAAGGGACATGTAATCATGGAAAAATATAAAATACTCATCATCGAAGATGACCCAATCATTCAAACTGAATTACAAGTTCTGTTAAACGGAAACGGATATGAGGCATCCGCAGTTACTGACTTTACATCAGTTATGCAAGCGGTCAAAAATACTCATCCCCATTTGATTTTGCTGGACATAAAGCTGCCACAAGAAAGCGGCTACTCAATCTGTTCTCAAATCCGCAGTTTTTCCAATGTACCGATTATCTTTGTAACAAGCTGTAATACGGACATGGATGAATTGAACAGTATTTTGCTGGGTGGAGATGCTTTTATCACCAAGCCTTATAACACAGCAATTCTGCTGGCAAAGATTTCATCCTTGATGAAACGAGCTTACCCGATAGAACAAATTGAGCGTCTGAATTGGCAAGGAGCGATTCTTCACCTAGAAAGTAGCACGATTGAATATGACGGTAACCAAGCAGAACTGACAAAGAATGAATTGAAAATATTATATTATCTTTTCAAACACGCAGGAAAGATTTGTTCCCGTAATGATATTGTAGATTATCTATGGGACAATCAGCTATATGTGGATGACAATGCTTTGAGCGTCAATATCAACCGCATCCGGGAAAAACTGGCGGGCATTGGCCTGACGGATTTTATCAAGACAAAGCACCGCCAGGGGTACACGATATGAACAGCAAACGGTATTGGAAAAACAGGCTTCCATTTCTGCTGACGAACCTTGTTTGCATGGCTGCGCTCACTGTATTTTTGCTGGTGTGCGGCAATTCGGCTTCCGCAGTAGTATTGATCCTGATCGTATGGGCATTGATTTTGCTGATGGGACTTGTCCTCACTTACTGGAAACGAAAGCGGCAGATGAAAAAACTTCTGGATATGGCGAAGCAGCTCTCCGAGAGATACCTTATTTCTGAAGTGATGGAACTGCCGGAACAGGCCGAGGATCAGGTTTACTATCAGATTTTGAAAATGGCTGGAAAATCCATGTTGGAGCAGATTGGGGAGGTCGAGCGGGAACGCCTGGAGTACAAGGAATACATTGAACAATGGATTCACGAAATCAAAACGCCCATTACTGCCATGAAACTCCTATGTGAAAACCATCGGACGGACTGGACAAAAGAACTTCTGCTGGAACTGGAAAAGACCAACCGCTTTACGGAACAGGCTCTTTATTATGCCCGCAGTGAGCATACAGAGAAAGATTATTCTGTCCGGGAAATGGCACTGTCCCAAGTGGTGCATCAGGCGATTGCAGATAACAAATATCTGCTGCTCCAAAGTGGTATGCGCCTGGAAGTGGAGGAAATGCAGGATACGGTTTATTCAGATGAAAAGTGGGTGCGTTTTATCCTAAATCAACTGATTGTCAATGCGGTCAAGTATCGTACGAAGCAGCCGGTTCTCCGCATTTCTACTCATAAATGGCAGGATCAGGTTGTCCTTGTCGTGGAGGACAATGGAATCGGGATTGCTGCGTCAGATCTGCCCCGTATCTTTGAAAAGGGATTTACCGGTCAGAATGGTCGTCTGATTCAGCAGTCCACGGGCATTGGTCTGTATCTGTGCAAACGGCTCTGTGAAAAGCTGGGCATTGGCATTACGGCGGAGTCGTCGGAACATGGCACAGCCATTTCCCTTTCTTTTCACATTAACTGTCTGATTCATGAAGTGCAGAACTGAAAAGCGTTCTGCACTTCTTACATTTTTGTTAGAACTTTGTAAGAAAACTTGATACAAACGAAGCCGCTCTTATTTTACAATAGAGATCAGAGGTGATAACAATGAAAGAAATTTTGAAACTGGATCATATCCAAAAATATTACGGAAATGGCGGAAATGTTACAAAAGCAATTCGGGACATCAGCTTTTCCGTTCAAGAGGGAGAATTTGTAGGAATTATGGGAGCATCTGGCTCCGGCAAGACTACCCTGCTCAACTGTATTTCCACCATTGATACCGTCAGTGCGGGACATATCTATCTGGACGGAACCGATGTGACGGAAATCAACGAAAAACAGATTGCCCGGTTTCGTCGGGAGAATCTTGGATTTGTATTTCAGGATTTTAACCTGCTGGACACGCTGACCATTTCGGAAAACATAGCCCTGGCGCTGACCATCAACAAGGTTCCAGCAGGCGAGATTGATGGGCGGGTGCGGGAAATAGCCGGAAAGCTGAATATCACGGATATTCTTGACAAATACCCCTATCAGGTGTCCGGTGGCCAGAAGCAGCGGTGCGCCTGTGCCAGAGCCATTATCAATCAGCCTAAGCTGATTTTGGCGGATGAACCCACCGGTGCGTTAGACAGTCACTCGTCCCAGATGCTGCTCTCGACGATCCAGAGTATCAATGAAGATCTCGGAGCCACGATTCTGATGGTGACACACGATGCTTTCTCGGCAAGCTATGCCAATCGTATTCTCTTTATGAGGGACGGGGCAATCTTTACGGAAATCCGTAAGGGGGATGATTCCCGCAGGACTTTCTTTGAAAAAATCCTGGATGTCCTTACCATGATGGGAGGGGGCATGAGCGATGTACGCTAAACTTATTTTCAAAAATGCAAAGCGGTCTGTGAAGGACTATTTGATTTATATTGTGACCATGACACTCTGTGTCACCCTGTTCTATGCGTTTTTGTCTATCAGCAGCACCCATTATCATCCGACCATTGGTGCGGAATATAATATTTCCCTGCTGGCTGGAGGTATGAAACTGGCAATTTGCGGGATTAGTTTGCTTTTGTTGTTTCTGATCCACTATGTCAATCGTTTCATTCTGAGAAAAAAGCAAAAGGAGTTTGCCGTTGAGGCAACCTTGGGAATGGAGCAAAAAACCATAGGCCTGCTCTTTTTTGGAGAGACTTTTTTCCTGCTCATATTCTCTGTGTCGGTGGGAATCCTTCTGGGGATGGTCGTTTCTCAGGTCATTACGGCTATGCTGCTTGCTTCTTTTGGGGAACCCTACGCTTTTTCTTGGTCGTTTTTCCCGGATACTGTGCTGTTGACCGTGGGCTTCTTTGTTGTTTGCCAGATTCTGGTTGGAGTCGGGAATGTCAGAATTCTCAACAAAAGCAGGATTATTGAGCTTATGACGGCAAACCGTCAGAATGAAAAACCGCTTCATAAAAGCAGATGGATGCCGATGATCTGTATTTTCTATGGCATTCTGCTGCTGTGGATGCTGGAGGTAGGTACTGTAAAATATCATTTTTACTTCGATTCCAGACATCCGCTTCCTGTAAAGCTCATGTATTGGGGGAATGTCCTTTTCCCTGCACTGACGCTGCTTTGGGCAATCGCAGGTGCTGTTTTACACAGAAAAATAGGGTTTTCCCGATATCTTTGCGGACTTCTGGCTGGTGCTGTATTGACCGCTATCCCGATTTTTTCCATCGCAGAACTGGAAAAAGCCTACTTCCTTGGATTTGACGCTCCAACTCTGAATCAATATTTGCTGTTTGGGGTTGCGGATATTTTGTTTATCATTTCCGCAGTCATGTATTTATCGAATGCGGCGCTCCTATACTGGAAGGAGTCTAAAGTGTCCCGCAAATATCATAATACGAGTTTATTTCTGTTTGGACAGCTTTCCTCTAAGCTGGCTACCAATACGAAAACGATGACGATCATTTGTGTGACCCTGACTTTTTCTATCTGCTTGTTTGTCATTGCGCCGGTTTTAACGGGATGGAGTCTGGGCTATTTGGACAGTCGGGCTGTCTATGATATTCAAATTTCAAGCCGCTACAACGATGTTTATGAAGTGGAAAATCTTCCGGATACAGACTATGGGGAAATTACTGCGTTCATAGAACAAAACAAAATAGCGATAAAGGACGATTTGACTTTTTCGGAATATCTTCCCAAGCAAAGCGACTTTCACCAGCGAGTAAAGTACAATTTTCCTCCCTTGGCGATCGCACTGAAGGATTATAACGCTGTTCGGAAAATGTTGGGATATGAACCTATTATCTTACAAACGGATGAATTTGCTACCCACTGGCATCGTGCAGCAGAGGACAAGGATATTGAAAACTACATTGCTGAGCATACCTTATTGGAAACTGACGCAGGCACCCTGAAACTCAGTGAGAACGCCGTGTTTCAGGAGCCTGTGGGGGAATCCATCTATAATCTTTATACAGATGTGGTGTATATCATACCTGACGAAATAGCGCAAGTCTTGCTTCCGGTACAGCGCAACCGATTTGTGATGACCCAATATCCGCTTCCCTTCAAAACGGCAGAAATGCTGGAACAGCTTCTTGGGCGTTCTTATCCAGAAGATCCTGATAAAGACAATCTGGCAGGATACAGTACAACTGTCCATACTACGGAAGTGAACCGTATAATCGCCCTTAACTTTATCCTAAAAGCGTCCTTGATCTATGGTGCAATTGTGCTGATGGTGATGTGTCTTACCGTGCTGGCTCTTCAGCAGCTCCTGGATGCAGAAAAAAACAACTACAGATTTTCGGTTCTGCGAAAAATGGGAGTGGAAGAGAAGGACCTGCATACTTTGGTTCTAAAACAGCTTGGTGTTTGGTTTGGGATGCCGATCACAGCGGCAATCGTTGTAGCAATTATTGTGATTGGCTATTTTCTTCAAAGTGTTTCTGCTGAAATCTCAGCTTATATTGGCTGCGGAGCCTTGATGGTACAAGTAGGGATTATCATTGGTATTCTTTTCTTACTGCTGATATGCTACTTCATAAGTACATGGATATTGTTTAAGCGGTCCATTTCGGAGAACTGATAAAGTCACAGTACAAAAAGGAAAAGCCGCCTGTATGAGCATTTGATATGCCCGCACAGGCGGCTTGCTTTATCTCTGGTAATCAGTCCAAAGGTTTATATTCTGTAACAGTTTTCAGGTATGTTTCCGGGTCGCCGTTGAGAATTAAATCCGCATAGGCTGCCGGATCGTTGTAAATCAGCCAGTCCAGCTCTGACCGCTGATATATATTATCGGCAACCTCATTCTCTACCGCAATCGTATCAATGGCAATCATGCTGCCATTTGCAAATTTCAGCTCCACACAGGCAGTATCCATATTGAACTCACAAGAAAGTAAACTCTTCATTTTGCCCTCCTTAGATCATGCCGAAGTGCTTGAGCGCCTCCTTGATTGCTTTTTCCTTATCGGGCGGGCATTGGGGCTGTTTTGTATCATCGGACTTCGGTTTGTTGTAATTTTCTCGCTCGATGATACCGCATTTCTGCTTCACCGAATAGGTCGAACACCACCGCCCCGTTTACTCGGGCGATCCCCAGCCCCTCGCTGGAATAGCCGTCAATAACGGCTGTATAAATACTGCCTTTTTCCAATGCTTCCATGGCTTTTATCCCTTTTATCCTCATTTAGATTCAGATGATTCGCAATTCCGCGGCGGCAGGGAAAATCGTGTATGTGGGTCCCTGTTTGGGTTTCCCGCTTCGCTCAGATCCCTCTGCCTTCGGGCGTACAAGTCCTGAAAATGTGCGGCAGCGGGGAGCATCGCCCCCGCTGCCACACGGTACGTCCTGCGGGTAGGTATATTCTATCAGGATTCCTCCCACTTGTCCAGAAGCTGACGGAGCTGATCCGCCCAGCGGCCAAGGGTCTTGTTGTCCCGGCCCTTGGAGCGGCGGATGACGTCCACCATCCGCTGACCCAGCGCCACCAGACGCTCGTAGGCAGAGCTGACCCGCTGACCGCCCACGGCCTTGGCCTTCCGTTCCGGCAGGTAGCCGGGAGCCTGGATCCCGGTCCGCGTGGGAGGAGAGACCCTGGAAGTTCACGATCTGCGCATGGACGGCGATCTCCTCGCCGAAGAGCTTCACACTCTCACACCCTCCAGCAGGGAGCGGCCCAAGGTGCCCTCCCCCTGGTAGCCCACGAACACGATGGTGCACTCCGGCCGCCAGAGGTTGTGCTTCAGGTGGTGACGGATACGGCCCGCGTCGCACATGCCGGAGGCGGAGATGATGACCTTGGGGGTGGGGTCCATGTTCAGCATTTTGGACTCCTCGCTGGTCTCCGTCATGCGCAGGTTGGTGAAGTTGAACATGTGGGTGCCGTCCTGCACCAGCTCCAGCGCCGCCTCATCCAGATAGCCCCGCAGGTCGCCGGTGAAGATGGTGGTGGCCTTCTTGGCCAGGGGGGAGTCGATGTACACGGGGAAGTCCGGGTCGCTCTTCACCATCCCCTTGTCCTTGATCTCCCGGATGAAGTACAGCAGCTCCTGGGTGCGGCCCACGGCGAAGGAGGGGATCACCACGTTGCCGCCCTTGGCGATGGTCTCGTCGATGATCTTCGCCAGATCGTCGGTGTAGCTCCACACCTCCGTGTGGTTGCGGTCGCCGTAGGTGGACTCCATCACCACGTAGTCCGCGCCGGTGAGGTAGGTGGGGTCCCGGATGATGGGCTGGTCCACATTGCCGATGTCGCCGGAAAAGACGATCTGTTTGGTGATGCCGCCCTCCGTGGCGGTGACGAGGATGGAGGCGGCAAGGTCCACCGCTTTCTGGGCCTGTCGGTGGGCCTGATCGTCCACGACCTCAGCACGAAGGAGCGGCAGGCCGCCTACAACGCCGACATCACCTACGGCACCAACAACGAGATGGGCTTTGACTACCTCCGGGACAACATGGCCATCTATCCACGAGCAGGTGCAGCGGGGCCATAACTTCGCCATCGTGGACGAGGTGGACTCCATCCTCATCGACGAGGCCCGTACACCCCTGATCATCTCCGGCATGGGGGACAAGTCCACGCAGCTCTACGATATGGCAGAGATGTTCGTCTCCCGCCTGAAGAAGCAGGCGGTCGTCCAGGTGGACAACAAGGAGGAAGAGGATCCCGCCGAGGCGGACGCGGACTATGTGGTGGATGAGAAGGCCAAGACGGCCACCCTCACCGCCCGTGGTATCGCCAAGGCCGAGGAGTTTTTCAATCTGGAGAATCTCTCCGACCCGGAGAACTACCATCGCCCACCACATCAACCAGGCCATCAAGGCCCACGGCGTGATGAAGCGGGACGTGGACTATGTCATCAAGGACGGCGAGATCATCATCGTGGACGAGTTCACCGGCCGTCTGATGTTCGGCCGGCGATACTCCGAGGGTCTGCATCAGGCCATCGAGGCTAAGGAGCACGTCTCCGTGCAGCGGGAGAGCAAGACGTTGGCCACCATCACCTTCCAGAACTACTTCCGCCTGTATCAGAAGCTGTCCGGTATGACCGGCACGGCCCTGACGGAGGAGGAGGAGTTTGCCACCATCTATGAGCTGGACATTGTGGAGATCCCCACCAACCGGCCCAACCAGCGCGAGGACCACCACGACGTTGTGTATAAGACCGAGGCAGGCAAGTACCGGGCGGTCATCCAGCAGACTGCCACGCCAAGGGTCAGCCGGTGCTGGTGGGTACGGTATCCATTGAGAAGAACGAGCTATTAAGCCGGCCTGCTCACCCAGGAGGGCATCAAGCACAACGTATTGAACGCCAAGAACCACGAGCGTGAGGCAGAGATCGTGGCGCAGGCGGGCAAGCTCGGCGCCGTCACCGTGGCCACCAACATGGCCGGCCGCGGCACCGATATCATGCTGGGCGGCAATGCCGAGTACATCTCCCGGGCAGATCTGGTGAAGGCCGGCTACTCCGACGAGGTCATTGCTGACGCCACCGGCTACGCCGAGACGGACAACGAGGAGATTCTGGCCGCCCGGAAGCTGTTTGCCGAGAAGATGGCCCAGCACAAGGCGGTGATCGCCGGAGGAGGCGGAGCAGGTGCGTCCGCCGGCGGCCTCTTCATCGTGGGTACCGAGCGCCACGACTCCCGCCGGATCGACAACCAGCTGCGTGGCCGTGCCGGCCGTCAGGGCGACCCCGGCGAGACCCGGTTCTATATCTCGCTGGAGGATGACCTGATGCGCCTCTTCGGTGGTGAGCGGATCCAACGCCATCATGGAGAGGTTGAACCTCGACGAGGATACCCCCATCGAGAACAAGATGCTGACCAAGGCCATTGAGCAGGCCCAGACCACGGTGGAGTCCCGGAACTTCCAGTCCCGCAAGTCGGTGCTGGAGTACGACGACGTGATGAACAAGCAGCGTGAGATCATCTACGATCAGCGCAAAGAGGTTCTGGACGGCAAGGACCTGAAGGACACCATCCTGTCCATGACCCGCAACGCCATCGCCGACCACGTGGCTATGGCCTTCGGCGAGGCCCAGGCCCTGGACGCCGCTGGCTGCCGGGAGATGCTGCGCGGCCTGGAGGGGCTGTACTTCCCCAAGGACACCTTCCAGTTCACGGAGGACGACGCCGCCGACAAGACCCAGCAGGACTTCACCGACCTCTTCCTGGAGGCCGCAGAGAAGACCTATGAGGCCAAGGAGGCGGAGATCGGTACGCCCCTCATGCGGGAGCTGGAGCGGGTCATCATGCTGCGCGTGGTGGACGAGTACTGGATGGACCACATCGACGCCATGGACGACCTGAAGCAGGGCATCCGCCTGCGGGCCTATGCCAACACCGACCCGGTCATCGCCTACAAGCAGGAGTCCCTGACCATGTTCGAAGAGATGGTCTCCGCCATCCAGACCGAGACGGTCCGCCGCATGTTCTCCGTCCGGCTGAAGAAGGACGAGGAGGTCAAGCGGGAGCGTGTGGCCAAGGGCATGGTGGAAAACGTGGGCG